>ERZ778021.101-NODE-101-length-202964-cov-15.154094_pt1 | contig 202964 bp, 165 predicted proteins | sample MGYA00375751_ERZ778021 | MGnify/ENA primary metagenome ERZ778021 (study PRJEB29350, sample SAMN05389814) | bioreactor metagenome | isolation source: Thiocyanate stock bioreactor | place: South Africa: University of Cape Town | collected 2013-08-29 ...
GATTTCGCAAAAGGACGATCACAATTTGTGATACCTCGCCCCCCATCGAAGAAAAAGCACAAATTTCTCGTTGGGGTAGGGCTTGCCCTCAAAAGCCCTGTCAGCTATCCCCTGTCAGCTACCTGTTCACGCGCTCGTGAAATTGGTACTTGAAATTGTAAATTTAATGTGATAATATAACTTTGTATAACAATATATTGCATCGGATGACAATAAATGGCGGAATTACTGACAACAAAACAGATGCAGGAACGATTAAAGATAGATCGGGTGACGGTCTATCGCATGCTCAACGATGGGCGCCTCAAAGGCCGCAAGGTGGGTAACCAGTGGCGTTTTCCGCAATCCGAGATCGACCGCGTAATGGGGGTCGCAAGCGCGCCTGAAGAAAACAACGTGGATGTCATCGCCGATTTTCCATCTGGCTGTATCAAAGAGGTTCAGGATATTTTTGCCGGGATCATCGGAATTGGGGCCGTGACGGTCACCCTGCAAGGCACTCCCCTGACCGAGCCAACTTATTCCAACCCATTCTGTAAAATGATCCTGGCCAGCGAATCCGGGCGTCTGGCCTGCCAGGCTTCCTGGCGTGAAATCGCTCTGCGTGTCACCGGCCAACCCAACCATCAGGTCTGCCATGCCGGGCTTTGCTACAAACGCTCAGCAATCAGTGAAGATGAGTCTCCGCAGGCCTGGTTGATCGCCGGTCAGTATTATTTGCATAAACCTGATAAAGGAAAAGAAGCTGATCGGGTAAAAAGCCTGGCTGAGAAGCATAACATCCCTGCCGACCAGCTGCAACAGGCAGCCCACAAAATTCCAGTCTTAAGCCGCAGACAGCAAGATCAGGTGCAGGAATGGACGCCCAAAGTGGCTGCGACCTTCCAATCCATTCTGTGCGAACGTTCCGATTTAATGGGTCGTCTACAGCGCATTGCCGAATTAAGTTCCATTATGTCTACGCTGTCCAAATAATTTTTTCAGAAACGAGGAAATAGAATATGTCTGTAAAAGCTGATCTAACCTTAGATTGCAGTGGTATGGCATGTCCGATGCCAATCTTGAAAACCAAGAAAGCGGTGGAAAGCTTGCAGTTGGGCCAGGTACTGGAAATGATCGCCACTGACCCCGGATCCACCAGTGATATTGATGCCTGGACACAGAAGACCGGACATGAGCTGGTCGATTCAAGGCAAGAGGGCAATAAATACATTTTTTACATCAAAAAAACCAAGTAGAGAGGGAGTCTTTCATGACTGAGTCAAATAACCGTCTTGCAATTATTGCCGTTCATGGCACTTTAGATTTAGCGTACCCGCCCCTCATCCTGGCAACCGCCGCACTGGCGTTGGATATGGAAGCGGCCATTTTTTTCACCTTCTACGGACTGGAAATCATCAAAAAAGGCAATGCAGATAAGCTGTTGGTTGCACCGATTGCCAACCCGGCCATGCCCATGCCGGTACCGAATATCATTGGCATGCTGCCAGGAATGACCGCCATGGCCACTGGCATGATGAACAACTGGATGAAGAAAGCCAATGTGGCCAAACTGAGCGAATTGTTGGATATGGCTCTGGAAGGCGGAGTGCGCATGATCGCCTGCCAGATGAGTATGGATGTGATGGGCATCAAGAAGGAAGACTTGATGGATGGTCTTGAAGTTGGCGGAGCGGCCACTTTCTTGAATTATGCCAGTCAGAATGCTATTGCGTTATCTTTTTAGGAGAAACCTATGTCAGACGATAAAGTAATGATTATCATGACCAGCGGACCGGATACCCCGCGTCGCTGCGCCACACCGTTCTTCTTTGCCAGCCTGGGAGCTGCCATGGAGTATGAAGTCACCATGTTTTTCACGATTGATGGCACCCTCCTGCTCAAAAAAGGGATGGCGGAAACAATTTACCCCAAAGAGGGCGGCAAACCGGTCAGTGACTTTCTGCAAGATGCACTGGATGCCGGCGTCACCTTTTTGGCCTGTACTGCCTCAACCGAATTGCATGACCTGCAGCCTTCAGATTTGATCGATGAAGTCAAAATGGTGGGCGGTGCCTCCATGTGGCAATTGGCCGAAGATTGCAAGACCGTTTTAACATTCTAGGAGGGGAAAATGGCAACTATTCGTGGATGTAATTTACCTGAAGATCTCTATTATCTGATTGATAAGCATGTCTGGGCCAGGCCGCTGGGCGAGGACCTTATTCGGGTGGGAATCACGTCGGTGGCCGCTAAACTTTCTGGCGGGAAACTGGCTGCCCTGACCGTCAAAGCCAAGAATATCGGCAATGAGGTTGTGCAGGGAAAAAGCCTGGCCACCGTTGAAAGCAGCAAGTTTGTCGGCCCGGTACCCTCCCCGCTGACAGGGATTGTGCTGCGCGTAAATGAAAAACTGGCAGCCGATCCAAACATGGCCATCTCGGACCCGTATGGAGAAGGCTGGGTAGCTGAGATGAAACCTTCAAATTGGGATGCTGAAAAAGCCTCATTGGCCTTTGGTGCCGAAGGTGTAACCGCCTATCAAGCCAAACTGGAAGCTGAGAACATTTCCTGCTCATAAATTCTTAATCGTATTCAATTCTTTCCCTAACGGTATACAACTTAATAGCACTTAATTTTTGGAACAGTTTTTCATCCGCAGATAAATATTTGGGTGAGAGTCTTTTCCTACAAGTGATTTGGAGGGATCAATGGATGGTAAGAGTATTTTTGATGAATTAAAAGAAAAGGGGGTCTCACGGCGGGAATTTATCAAGCTGAGCGGAGCCATAGCCGGTGCGATTGGTTTGACTTCCTTCCCAAGTGTGGAGGCTCAAGCCGGCACATCAGCCAGGTTTCCGCGCGCGTACCAACCAGCACAACTGGTTGCCAAAGCGCTGGCCAGTAAACCACGCATACCGGTTATCTGGCTCGAATTTCAAGATTGTGCCGGGTGTAGTGAAGCCCTGACCCGCAGTGAATCGCCCACGCTGGTCAATCTGGTACTGAATATGATTTCGATTGAGTACCATGAAACGCTTTCCGCTGCGGCCGGGTTTCAGGTAGAAGAAGCCAAACGAGCCGCCATGGAAAAATATGCCGGTCAATACCTTCTGGTGGTGGAGGGCAGTGTTTCTCCCAAAGATGGCGGCATTTATTGCTCAATTGGTGGGCGGAGTTCTGTGGACATTCTGGAAGAAGCAGCAGCCGGAGCAGCCGCTGTCATCGCCACCGGTACATGCGCCACCTTTGGCGGGTTGCCGAAAGCCAAGCCCAACCCGACCGGTGCTGTCAGCGTCATGGGGCTGATTAAAGACAAGCCCGTGATCAATATTTCCGGTTGTCCGGCCATTCCTGAGGTCTTCACCGGTGTAGTAGCCCATTACCTGGTTTTTGGTACCCTGCCCGCGTTGGATTCCCTCAATCGGCCGACCATTTTTTATGGCAACACCATCCACGATCGCTGCCTGCGGCGCCCATTTTATGAAGCCGGTAAATTTGCCAGTTCGTTTGATGATGAGGGTGCCCGCCAGGGCTGGTGCCTTTACAAATTAGGCTGCAAAGGGCCAACCACTTATAACGCCTGCGCTACCCTCAAGTGGAGCGGCGGTCTCTCTTTTCCGGTTCAATCCGGACACCCCTGCCTGGGATGTTCCCAACCGGATTTTTGGGATGGTGGCGGCTTTTACCAGGGCCAATCTGCTCCGCTTAGCAAACCAGCCGGAACGTTAGGCGCCATGGCGGCCGGTGCAGGGGTGGTCTTAGGGGTTGGCAGTGCCCTCGCCAATAAGCAGCAAAAGAAAAACGCAAAAAAGAGTGAACCAGGTGAAAAGGGAGGATCACATGAATTGGAATGATGTACTTTCATTTGCACGCGGGCCTTTATTTCAGGCAGCTCTGCTCATTTTTATTGCAGGTATGCTTTATCGCCTGGTACGGGTGATTGGTCTCGGTTGGAGCCGAAATCACGTGCGCCCCAAGAAAAGCCAGACCAAAGGTGTTGTCATGTCCTACCTAAAGGGCATCCTCATCTGGCCATTTGTACCCTGGGTTAAGAACACATTTACAAAGAACCCGATCATCTATCTGGCTGGTGGCTTATTTCATCTGGGATTGTTCGTCATTCTGGTTTTGGGAACCGCGCACATGCTGGTTTGGAAAAGTCTGCTTGGTTTTGGTTGGAAAACGCTGCCGTTACCGATCGTTGATTGGTTTGCCGCCGCGACCATTGTGGCCATGGTCGTCCTTTTTATCAACCGTCTGATTAATCCGGTTCTAAAGCTGCTGACGGGTACAGCCGAGTGGCTGAATCTCCTGTTTGTGTTTGTACCCATGCTCACCGGATATATCATGACCCACCACCTCTTCTTTCAATACGAAGTCCTTTTCAGCATTCATATGCTCAGTGTTGATTTTCTGCTGATATGGATTCCATTCAGCCGCATCTCACACTTCGTCTTTTACTTCTTCTCAAAATCAATCCATGGCCAGGAATTTGCCAAACATGGTGTCAGGGCCTAGGAGGGATATGATGATAGCGACACAACAAGCCATTAATATGTTCGTACAAGAAACCGGCGGCTGGGCTGCCTCTCAATTGGAAGCCTGTACGCGCTGCGGTATGTGCGCGGAAGCCTGCCATTTCTATCAATCCAGCGCTAACCCTGAGTATGCACCGGTCTGGAAACTTGAAATCCTGAAGCGTGCTTATGAACAACGTTTTACGCTGGTCGGAAAATTCAAAACCGCCATTGGAATTGATAAGAAAATTACCGATCAGGATGTAGCCCACTGGAGTGAACTAAATTATTATGCCTGTACCGTTTGCAATAAGTGCGCCATGGTATGCCCGATGGGCATCGATTTGGGCACGCTGTTGCATACGGTGCGCAGCGGGTTGGCCGCTGCAGGTATGGTCCCGGAGGATCTCGAAACGGCGGTAATGAAGCAAGTTATTGAAGGCAGTCCGCTCGGGATGACAGCTTCCGTGTGGGACTCGCGTTTGGAGTGGGTGGCCGATGAGTGGGAAGTGGATATCCCCCGCGATGTTAAAGGCGCCGATACGCTGGTGGTTTTCACCTCAATTGAGGTAATGAAATTTCCAACCAATGTGGCAGCAATTGCGAAGATTTTAAACGCAGCCGGCGAAAAGTGGACGGTCTCAAGTTCAGCCCGAGAAGTTGTCAATTTTGGCTTCTATGAAGGCGATCAGGAGCATGAAAAGCTCTTCATGCGCCGGCTTTTCGATGGTGCCAAAGAATTAGGTGTGAAACGCATCGTCGTGACGGAATGTGGACATGCCTATGATGCCTTACGCTTCCATGCACCTAATTTACTGTCGGAAGCCAATGATTATGAAATCGTCCATATCACCGGCGTTATGGCCGACTTGGTCAAGAGTGGCCGCATCAAACTGCAGGAAGGTTTCTATGACAATGTAGGTACGCTCACCCTTCACGATGCCTGCAAGATCCAGCGTAAGGGTGGCTACATTCAAGAACCACGCGATATTCTCAACATCATTGCACCCAAATCGTTCAAGGAAATGACGCCCAACCAGGAAGAGGCCATCTGCTGTGGCGGTGGTGGTGGTGTGATTGCCATCAAGGCAGCCGATCCCATTCGTTATGATGTTTTCACTTTGAAGATTGATCAGGTAAATAAAATTGGAGCAAATATGGTCACCATGACCTGCTCCAATTGCCGCTTACAATTTACAGATTGCATGGACCATTTCAAGCTCGATTGGAAAATCACCGGTTTGGCTCAAATGGTTGCAGATGCAATGGTGGAATAAGGAGAGCAAAATGTCCGAAAGAATTGTTATTGATCCAATCACCCGCATCGAAGGTCATCTCCGTATTGAAGCAACACTGGATGCATCCAATACCATCACAGAGGCCTATTCTTCAGGCACCATGGTGCGCGGAATTGAAAAAATATTGAAAGGGCGTGATCCGCGGGATGCCTGGGCATTTGCCCAACGCGCCTGCGGCGTTTGCACAACCGTGCACTCATTTGCTTCCATTCGCGCGGTTGAAGATGCCCTCAAAATTAAAATCCCGAATGCGGCCAATATCATACGCAACCTGATGATTGCCCAGCAGTTCGTGACTGACCATGTGATGCACTTTTATCACCTGCATGCACTCGATTGGGTGGATGTGGTCTCCTGTCTCAAGGCCAACCCGGCCGAAACCTCCGTCATCCAGCAGAAGATATCGAATTGGCCAAATTCTTCGCCCGGTTACTTTGCTGATGTGCAGAAAAAAGTGCAAGCCATTGTCGATAGCGGCCAACTTTCGATCTTCGCCAATGCCTACTGGGGCCATCCGGCTTACAAGCTACCTCCTGAAATCAACCTGCTGGCAGTGGCACATTACCTGGAAGCACTTAACTGGCAGCGTGAGGCCACCAAAATTCACACAATCTTTGGCGGTAAGAATCCCCATCCTAATTTTGTGGTGGGCGGCGTCCCCATGCCGATCGATCTGAACAGCGATTCGGCGTTAAATGCCGAACGGCTGTCCATCATCAGCGATTCAATCGACAAGATGATCGAATTTGTAGATCAGGTCTATCTTCCGGATTTATTGGCAATCGCTCCTTATTACCTGGAATATGGCGGTATTGGAGAGGGTTTGGGCAACTTCTTAACCTGGGGAGAGTTCCCTGCAGAAGATAACAGTGATATCTCCAAGTTTCTGGTGCCACGTGCTGTCATTCTCAATCGCGATTTGAACAACATTCAGGTACCGGACCCGCGTGATTTTGAAAAAATGCAGGAGTACATTTCGCGATCATGGTACCAATATGATAACGGTGCAAAAGGCTTGCATCCCTGGAAAGGTCAAACTGAATTCAATTACAGCGGACCGAAACCACCGTATGATTTTTTGGATGTGGAAAATCAATACAGCTGGTTAAAAGCGCCTCGTTGGGCTGAGACTCCCATGGAAGTTGGACCCCTGGCGCGTGTTTTGGTCATGTATGCCAGCGGACACGAACAGACCAAAGATCTTGTCAATCTGGTACTTTCAACGCTCAATGTGCCCATTACAGCTGTATTCTCCACCTTGGGCCGCACTGCCGCGCGTGCGATCGAAACCAAAGTCTTTGCCGATTCAATGCGCACTTTCTACAATGAGTTGATCGCGGAAATATCAGCCGGCAAGACCGACACTTTCAACGGTTCGAAATGGGAACCATCCACCTGGCCATCGCATGCGGAAGGCTTTGGCTACATGGACGCCCCCCGCGGAGCTCTCGGGCATTGGATCGTGATTGATCATGGCAAGATTGAAAATTATCAGATGGTTGTTCCTACCACCTGGAATGGTTCACCTCGCGATCACCTTGGAAAACCAGGAGCCTATGAGGCTTCACTGGTTGGCACCTCCATGGTCGACCCCGGCGCACCGCTCGAAATCTTGCGTACAATTCATTCATTTGACCCTTGCATGGCCTGTGCGGTGCATATGATTGATGCCTCCGGGAAAAATGTTGGTGAGGCTGCCACCGGTCTCGATATCTGCCACCGCTAAAGGCTGCCATGCAAACCGGTCGAAAAGTCGTCTTAGGATTAGGAAATACACTAAATCGTGATGAGGGATTGGGCGTTCAGGCATTAAACCGACTGGACGCCCAATTAGGGGCTCAATCGGATTTTGAATTGTTGGATGGCGGTGTTCTGGGACTTAATTTATTGATGATAGTCGAGGAATGCAGCCATCTATTATTATTGGATGCCGTCAATGTTGACAAAGCCCCGGGAACAATCGTAGAACTGGAGAAGGAAGAAATTCCGCTTTATGCCGGGGTCAAACTTTCACAGCATCAAATTACCTTTCAAGAAGTTTTGGGGCTGGCAAACATACGTGGTTATCTGCCTGAACATCTGCATCTGATTGGAACCCAACCCCAGGATATTTCGATCGGGTTGGAGTTGAGCGAATGTATTGAAAAGGCCATGCCGCAAGTGGTTGCACGCGCTGTCGCAGTTCTACAAAGATGGAAGTAAAACCATGCACCAAGGAGAAACTGAACACAATGGATTACTATTTTTTAGATGATGTCACCTGGGAATACAGCCAGGCACTCTATCATGCTGCCGCCCACCTTGGGCGGGAAGCACTTTTTCTTTTACGACCTTCCACCCCATATGTTTGCATCGGCTTCCATCAGGATGCCCAACAGGAAATTGATCTGGATTTCACCACTGAAAACCGAATACCGGTCATACGCCGGGAAGTGGGCGGTGGTGCGGTCTACCTGGATGGCCAGCAGTTATTCTTCCAATTAATCGTGCGGCGGGATCGCCCGGGGGTTCCGGCTGAGATCCGTGCTTTTTACAAGAAGTTTTTACAACCAATCATCGATACCTACCGCCGCTTCGGAGTTCCGGCCGAGTACAAACCAGTCAACGACATTATCACCAACGGGCGCAAGATCTCCGGCACCGGGGCGGCTCAGGTGGATGATATGCTCATTTTGGTGGGCAATTTCATTCAGGATTTCAATTACGAAATGATGTCGAAATGTTTGCGCGTACCGGATGAAAAATTCCGCGACAAGGTTTACAAGACCATGTATGAGAATCTGACCACCTTCTTGCGTGAGACCGGCAGCATTCCTGCCAATGCAGATCTGGCCGCCTATCTTCGCGTGCGTTATGAAGAATTACTGGGTCCCATGGAACCGAAGACGCTTGATATAAAATTACTCAAGAAAGCGGATGAACTGCTGGCAGAAATGAACACACCTGAGTGGTTATTGGCCAATGACCGCCGCCGCCCGGATTCAAAACAGGTCAAGATCGCTGAAGGTGTCTATGTCATTCAAAAAATGTTGAAATCCCCCGGTGGGTTGATTCGGGCAACCGCAGTCAACCAAAATGGACATTTGCATGATGTTCACTTATCGGGCGATTTCTTCTTTTTCCCGTCTGCCAGCCTGGTTGATCTGGAGCAAGCGCTGGAAGGTGCCCCGGTTGATTCCGGCGTCATTTCTGAAATTGTTCAGCATTTTTACATGCAACACGCAATTGAATCGCCCGGTGTCCTCCCCGTGGATTATGGGCAGGTTTTGGCAGGATAAGAGGTAGTGCGTTTAATCTCATCTTCGCCGGTTGGGTAGTTCATCATGATTGAGGAATGCCCAGCCGGGCGAATTGGGATTGCAAATGGAAGGGGTCGAATGATAGAGTTTATGAATTCGTAGTAATCGTAGTTGTGATGCGAAGCACCATGCAAAGCACCTTGCGGTTGCCCTAAATTAACAACAATCATTTATCACAAAACCGAATGTGGATTTACTGGGTAGGGGCAAGCCCTACCCCTACAAAATGTGCATGGGTAATCGTAAGGGTGGTGGAAAGCACCGAGTAACCCCTAACCCTACAAATTGTGTGTTGGTAACGGTAGGGGCAACCCTTGCGGTTGCCCTAATATAACAACAATCCTTATCTGAAGATCGAATGTGGATTTACTGGGTAGGGGCAAGCCCTACCCCTACAAAATGTGCACGGGTAATCGTAAGGGTGGTGGAAAGTACCGTGTAACCCCTAACCATACAAATTGTGTGGTGGAAAGTACCGTGTAACCCCTAACCATACAAATTGTGTGTTGGTAACAGTAGGGGCAACCCTTGCGGTTGCCCTAATATAACAACAATCCTTATCTGAAGATCGAATGTGGATTTACTGGGTAGGGGCAAGCCCTACCCCTACAAAATGTGCACGGGTAATCGTAAGGGTGGTGGAAAGTACCGTGTAACCCCTAACCATACAAATTGTGTGTTGGTAACAGTAGGGGCAACCCTTGCGGTTGCCCTAATATAACAACAATCCTTATCTGAAGATCGAATGTGGATTTACTGGGTAGGGGCAAGCCCTACCCTTACGAGTCTCGATTTAATAATCGTTTTTCTATGCGGCTATTTTGAAATTATATAATAGGTGCTGTGATCGAAGAGCAATATTTCGTAAATTATTATGCAGAAGCTATAATCATATCTGATTTGTTGTCATGATAATTGGTGAAATTGATCCAATTCCCATAATAGTGGATTATTGTGGATATATTCGATAATTTTATGATAAGCCTTTTCATTGCGGATGATCTTTTCATAGTAATTTCGTTGCCACAATTTTCCCATTCTTTGATTATGGGATTTGCATAATTCTAAACATTCTTTGGCAACTAATGATTTATAGGCACCAATAATATCCCCCAGCGTAATTTCACGGGTGCGAACACCACTTTGCCAAATTTGGTGAGAAGAGAATTTGGGAATATCGGTGATGGTCGAATTATTGGCCTCAATCCTTGTTTCATTTATGGATGTGAGAGATCCGGCATTCTCGTCATGGTTCTGAATTGTAATGATTCCATGAATGTGATTTGGCATGATAATTACAGATTCACAAATGATATTTTGGAATCTTTCAGGTAATTTCTGCCATTGGACACTGGCAATTTCCCCGTATTGCGATAAGTGGACTTCGCAATCTGCTATTGAACCAAATATGCATTTGAACTGGTATGTACAAAGCGTAACAAAATAATCACCGGGTTGAGAATAAGAAAAATCCTTTAACCGAATGGACCTGCGATGAAACTGCTGTGATTCGCTCGACATAATTCGTCCTTATTTTGAGATGGTATTCAAAAATAATAAGGAATGTTTAAACAATTATATGATCAAAAGAGAATTCTATTTCTTTGAATTGTCTCGAATAAATATTCTCATAATTAGAAATTGCCATTTTCCAATCGCTACCTTTGTTTCCCCTTCCTGCTTCATCTTTTTTCCCGTATACTGGTATTGTATGAATAGCCAATATAAAAGAGGAATCTCACCATGAAACCTGACGATGTGGCCAAGAAAATGGGCTTTTTAGAACGGAAAATCACTCAAGGGGAGCAGCTTTTACGCACCGTCGAACGACTGAGCATCGGCAACTGGGTGTTGATTGCCGCCGGATTGGTAATGATCATATGGTTGGATATTATTTACAAGATCCTGGGCGGTGTATTAATCCTGGCCGGTGTCTGGCTGATGTACAGCATGATGCGTTTCCGGAGAACGCTGGAACAGGGATTGGTCGAGTATCGTGGTCGCAAGGCCGAGCTGCAAGCCACACTCCTTACCCGCCAGAAATGATAGAAAGGTATACTTATTACCAACAACACTTGAATAAAGTTCTGAACAAATTATCTACTTAGGAGCAACTTAATTTTTAATAATGATGGATACGAATAACCCGGTCATTCAACTCTGCATTCAGGGGACACAAGCTGAGTATGCCCGCCAACCTGAGCAAGCCGCACATTTTTACCTACGTGCCTGGGAAACTGCCAAAACTGATTATGAGCGCTGCATCGCCGCACACTATCTGGCCCGCTCCCAGCCATCCGCGCACGAAGTGTTGCGTTGGAATCGCCTGGCACTCCAGCACGCTCAACTGGTCGAGGATCCTGAAGAGGTGGCAGCCTTTTTACCTTCCATGTACCTCGCCCTGGGTGCAGCGCTGGAGGCTATGGGTGAGATTGATGAAGCCCAGGCCTTCTACCAGCTCGCCAGCCAGGCCGGGCTGAATCACTCACTTTAACGTGCATATAATGCGACCATAACCACCACAAAGAGGGTTAACGCTCCAAAAAGACCGATGATGATGAGAGAGAAAAGCCGGAAGTTGCGTTTTCTCTGTGTGTCCATTTCGGTGCTTACGGGTGGATTGATAATTGATTGAATTCCGGCCATGTCTCCGTGTTTTTGATAATTCTCCAGTTGCGCCAGTTGGCCGATTGCCCGCATACCGCCCCACAGTCCAGCCAGAGCCAGTAAATGGAAGAGGACTCCCAGCCAATCGCCAAACAGGCCAACAATCACTGCGTCAATTGCATAAATAACCATGCCGGTGATCAATACCCAGCGCATGCCCTTTTTTGCGAAATAGCCAAAACCGACAAAGACACCGGCCAGCAGCAGATTCACTAGTATGCCCATACCACGCAGAATGCCGGCAACATTGGTGCTCAGCTCCTGTGACATCCCGTAGACAAAACCATCCACAATTTGCGTTAATCCCAGCCCCATCACGAAAGTTAAGGCTCCATCAAAGTAAAATATGATTGAATTCAAAATTGACAGGCCGGCGATCCAGAAGAACCAATTGGCACCATTCTTCGCCCTGGATTCAAGTGCCAACAATCTTTTTGCGGATTGGATCGGGTCAGTCGCCATGACAGGACTTTGTTGTTCCATATTCATTTGCCTCGTGGATCACATAATCAATTGATTGGGGTTGAAAGCAGAGGGAATTCCACCCCCTTAATATATATTTTAGCACAAGATAAAGACACAAATCCAGACCGAGAGCAGCAAAAATTTTCAACCTGTTCTAAAGAACGGAATATCTTAACGTAGCCTTAAGCATTTGACAAGATTTTCATAAGGACATGTCAGAAGGAGGTGGCTATACTATCCATACAAGCACAAACTTCTCTTCTCCTCTTATTAGAAATCGGGCCTCCTCGTGACACCCGATTTTTTGTTAAAGTGGGTTTTGGATGGGTGCTTGCTGAGGATTCGTGAGGGGAAACCATCGCAATGGAAAGCATGTTCAGGGTTTCTGATAGGATTGGGTTATGTGCCTGATTGTTACGATAATAAATTTTTTTTTGAAGTTGCAAGCGCTTTTGATCATTACAAACTTAAACAATAAACTCAACACCCTATGTGCTTTCTACTCGTGATCTTCCTATCCGCACGCCTGTGCGTACTTTTGTAAAACTTCATTGATTCTGGCGCGGACGAGATCTTGTGGGGTAAACCCTGCTTTTTGATCGCGGTAGAGATCATACTGCCTGGGGGCAAACTGGCTCACCAGACCGGGTGGCAGCACCAGCGCGTTCAGATTGGTGAATAAAATCTTAAGCGTTGACTGAACCTGTGGGTAATGCCAATAATAACGAATACGATCGCTGAGACTATACTTACGTGCGAATTCGATCGTTTGCACATCCCCGTGATAATAACGCTGCCAATACTGCGGATCAGCGAGCATGACATTGTCCAGCACTCTAATAAAATTTGATCTTTCATCCAAAGGTAAAAGTGCATCCTCCATCATAGACAGAGCAAAAACAGCCTCCCTATAAGCAAAGGTCAATTCAGGCCCAACTTTGAGAATGGCAAAATGATCCTCGACCAGATTGCGTAAAGCTCCCGGTGTTTGATAATCGGTTGAGTGTGCTTCATAGACGATCGGTTGAATTTCGATATAGCCTGATAAGGCTGCCGCTTTGCGACGGTCATAGTCCTGAATGAAATCATCTCCAAACTCTACCCCGGGTTGAACCACAACCGCGATAACCCGCTCCCATGCAGATTCAATGTCGGCTTCTTTGAATGCACGCCGGGTGCAGTCAATTGTTTGCTCAAGATCTTCGATTCTTGTGGCAGAAACGCCATCTTCATGTTCCGTAGCTCCGCCTGGGACCGGTACCTCCGTCCCAACCACATAACGAGGCGCTTCGTTCTGATTGACTCTGCTTTCCTCGGCTACTTTCGCCAAACGCGCAGAGCGGCGGGCAGAGACCTCCAGATCCAACAGTCCAGGCGGGTCATCACGAAGGCGCATACTGCAATCCAAATGGATTTTTGTAAAGCCTGCCTGAAGATAAGCACGCATCATCACTTCTGATTTTGCCATTGCTTCATCGGCAGGCTCATTTTGCCAGACATTTGGTCCAAGATGATCACCACCCAGAATAATTTTATCGGGGTTGAAGCCATTATCCTCAGCCATTTGCTCTACAAAACGAACAAAATCAGCCGGTGTCATGCCGGTATAACCACCAAACTGGTTGACCTGATTACAGGTGGATTCAATCAGCAGATTGCCATCTTGCCGCATGGCAGCCTGCAGAACCGCAGGGTGTGCGGAACAAATTGAGGTAATTCCGCGTGCTTCTCCTTTTTTCTGAGCTGTAATAACGTCATCAAGAATCATACTTTAACGCCTCCTCTAATGTTGGCTGACCATCTGTTCCTCCATGCCTTTGAGTGGACAAAGCACCACAGATACAAGCCAACCGTAAACTTTTTCCCAAAGGCCACTGGTTGAGAAAACCATACAAGAAACCCGCATCAAAGCTATCCCCCGCCCCAACCGTATCCTTTACTTCCACCGAGATCGAGGAAGCCTGGTATTCCAGCCCAGCGCTGCTTGCCAGGGCTCCCTGCGCGCCAAGTTTTACCGCCACAATTTTCGCTTTTTCTGACAGTATCTTTGCCGCCTGGCTGGCATGTGCCGCGCCGGTGATGGCCAGTGCTTCGGTTTGGTTGGGTAGAAAAACGTCCGTTTCTGGCAGCAGTTCATCCAGACCATGCCAGTTTCCTGATGGATCATAATTGGTATCAAGAGAAGTAGTCAGGCCACGGCTATGCGCATACCGAAAGAATTCTTGCAAACCGGCTTGCAGTTTGGTTTGCAAATAATAGGAAGCCACGTGCAGATGCCTGCTTTGCTCTAATAACTCATCTTGAATGTTCTCAGCATACAACGCGTCGATTAAACCCGGAAAGGTCAGAATAGCACGGTCAGTATCCCGATTGAGGATAACGCTTAAACCGGTGGAACCGCTGCGATCGATGATGACGTGGCTGGTATCTACCTGGCGTTTGCGCATTTCTTCCAGCATAAAGCGCCCAAAAATATCATCGCTGCACACACCGATAAAGGCAACTTTGAGCCCCAATCTGGCCGCTCCACAAGCAAAGATGGCCGAAGATGAACCAATGGTCAGGTTTGCCGAATCAACCAGTTTTTCCACCTGACCAAACTGCGGAATGACATCTCCGGTCAGGATCAAGTCCGGATTTATTTCACCAGCAACCAGAATATCATACATATCAATACGTCTTATGCCAGCTGAAATCAGCTTCAGCATTGTAAAATTCCGTCCAGGGACGTGCCAAGGCATGACACAATGAGGTCAAGCGTGAGAGGCGCCGGCGACCAGTCGTATTCAGGAAATTGATGCGCTCATCGGCTGTCATCGTGACCGCTTCTTTCCAGACAGCACGGCCAACAGCGATGCCACTGGCGCCTGCATTACAAGCTACGGTCACCTGGCGGATAAAGGTCTCGTAATCGACCGCTGCTGATAAAAGAATCCAGGGTACCTCAGAAGCCGCTGACACATCCTGGCAGGCTTGCTGCCACAGGATCTCATCTTTTTCGCCATTCTCGAGCGGGAACTCAGCCTTGAGTACATCAACTCCCAGCGGGGTCAATCGTCTGGCTGTCTCAACTACCACGTATCTTTTCTCAGACGAAGTAAGTTTTCTGGTTTCGTCCAAGGAATAAGAGAGTGGCTCGAGCATAAGCGCGAGGTCATATTGCTTGCATTGCTCGCCAATATCGTGTGTAAATGCTTCAATCTCACCAGCCGTAGGTGAATCGGGGTGATAGTAGACCAGCAGTTTCAGCGCCGCTGCCCCCATTCGTTTCGCTTTTTCCACGCTCCAACCTGGGATAATTTGTGCTTTGCGAGCTGTGGCTTCACCGCCATAGCCGGTTGATTCAACCGCGACTACCAAACCAACATGATTGGGAATGGCATTGACAGCAATCGCATGGGCGGCGGAAACTTCCGGATCGAGCAAGACAGCTGTAGCCTTGGAGGCAAGAGCTGCAATCACATCCAACTTAAAACGAGATAGTTCGCCATCCTCCATAAAAAGCGGATTGGCCTTGCGTAAATTCTGGCGATGATCGAGAGCCAGGCACGTAATGGTACCGCGCTTGGTGGAGAGATGTTGTAACCCGTAATATTTCCCAATGGTCAGATTTTTCATACTTTTTTCCTTTCGGATCTTAAGGACAAACGTTGCGGAATGCAGTCAGTATGCGATTCTTCTGAATAAAACTGACTTTATTCAGTTTACCCCACTCGCAGGCGGAAGGAAAATCCACATCCATATCCGTATACTCGGCGGCAAAAACTGGTTTGCCTGCTTTGATAAACGGCAACATTTCTTCGATCCAGTTGTAATAATATGCATCTTCAGTTATGGCAAAATCAAAGAAGTCCAGAGAATCTGCCACCATGTCCGGCGCGTTCTTGATGCCAATTGCCAGCCCGCGTGCGTGGGCTTCATCCGCCAGCCAGCGTGCATAGGTCAGCTGGTCTTTATAGGTAATTACAAAGCCGGTATCATTATCGTAGATTTCAATGTTATCGGGTTCAACCGCATCAAAACCTTTTGCCTTGCACAGGTCCAATCGGGCGCGCATGATGGGAGCCAACAGGTCAATCCGGCGAATATCCAGCCATTTTTCACCGGGCCAACCATCGTAATCCTTTCCCAGTACCACAGCCGGAAATTGATCCACATCCGGGCGCCAATCTTCAATTGAACCGACTGAAATGTAACAGATGACTTTGCGATTCTTGCGATGAAGTTCAGCAATGACTTCTGCGTCATTCTCGAACAGGTCAATATCATAGACATCTGCCTCGACGCTGGTGTCAACTGGTGGCTCGGAGATATGCCATTGCCAGGTAAGCCCAACCGACGGTCGCCACCAATTTGCAGCAGGCGGAGGGGAAGAATAGTCAGGTGTAGGTGCCATATTTTCAGCCTCAATTGGAGAGCAGGCTGCCAGCAGAAAGAGAGTTGTCCCAATCCACCAGGTTATTCTGCTCATACTGTATGAGTTTTGAATTGTGGTAAATATTCTTTGTTTTGGGCAAAGAGCTCGTTGGTCATTTGGCGAATCTCAGCCAATGAAAGCACAGATGCTGTCAAAGGATCGTGACAAATGGCGCGGTAAATCATGGTTGGATCGCCCACCAATGAACCGTTGATCGCCAATTCTTCAATACCGGAACTGAGTTGCGTTAAAAGAGCACATTCCGGTGGCAGATCGCCGACGTGGATGGTATGGAAGCCGGCCTTATCAACCACGACCGGCACTTCAACACAGGCGCCCTCCGGCAGGTTGTTGATGAGGTGCGTATTACGCACGTTGCCGTTGAATTTGAACATTTCACCGCCTTTGAGGGCGTTGATAATATAGGCAGCATACTCATGCCCCCGTTCCAATCCTTCCGGACCGAGTTCTCGCGCCAGCTCCTCTTTCACTTGTTCCTTCCAGGTGGCTTCGTTGTGCTGATATTCTTTCAAGATATAGGCATACTCACCCGGATTCCAGCCGGTGCCATGCGTGCAATACTTCTCGATCAGATCAGGTCGTTTGCGGAACCACCAGTTATATTCTGAATTATGCCCGCTCGATTCGGTGACATACTTGCCTAAAGCCAAATACATCTCATTTCGCACAATCTCTTCCTGATAGATTTCCGGCCTTTCTTTGATGGCTTTATCTATGAGCGGATAGGCATCCTTGCCATTCCATTTATATTCCAGGTACCAGGCCTGGTGGTTGATACCGGCACAAAGATAATCGATTTCATGGAAAGGTGCACCAATCCATTCTGCCAGCATCATCGCAGTCCCCTGGACGGAATGGCAAAGACCGGTGACTGTGATATCTGTCTGTCTCTGCAAAGCGGAACATAACATGGCCATCGGGTTGGTGTAATTGAGCAGAACCGCGTTGGGACACACTTTTTCCATATCGCGGACAATATCCGTCATCGGGTTAATTGTGCGCAAGAAGCGGAAAATTCCACTCGGGCCACGCGTATCACCCACATTGATGTCAATCCCATATTTCTTGGGGATTTCAATGTCATAACGCCAGACTTCCGTGCTACCGGTCAAAATGGTAGTCAGGACCACATCCGCATCCTTGAGTGCTTCCAAACGATCCAGGGTTGCTTCCACCTTGGCAGGACGATTGCCTTCGTGGATCAGCTTTTCTACACCTTTTTTTGCCCACTCCAAGCGCTCGACGTCAATATCCATCAAGCTCAGAATGGCATCCTCGAGCAGCGGGAAAGTCAGAATATCACGTACCAGCTCCAGGGTAAAGCCCAGGCTGCCAGCTCCTATAAATGCTATTTTTGTCATTTGTCATTCTCCTTTGAATGGTACATCTACTTTGTTTTTATAAAATGCGAATCTGCCTTCTAGCCAAATCAGAGTTCTTTTACCAGGGCAGACCACACAAATCAATTTCACCAGGCGGCCATGGCTGAGTTGATAATAGCAAAACCATTACAACCGTATTTATTGTACGCCTTTGCCCTTCCTGAATAAATTTAAGGGATTGGGCAACCGGTTGCCAGCCGCAGCCGGCATACAGCGGCTGAGTTTCCCCAGCACATACTAACAATCCGAATGGCAATTTGAACTGATCGCGCATAAAGGATTCACTTGCTTTCAGTAACTGAGACGCCAATCCTCTTTTTTGCCATTGTGGGTGCGTGGCAACTCCCCCAACCCCAACCACAGGGATTACGCTTTTTCCAACCAAAATTTCTCGCTTCAACATCCCCAATTGGGAAACCAATTGATTATTAATGAAGGCCAGTGCCATCCATTGTGACGCTGACCACTCGATCCCTTTGAGATCAGGGTCATCCCGATCTTCATCCGCAAAAGCAAGCTGATCAATCTCTTCAATCTTGCGATCCAGTTCTGGTAATATTTCTTTCCCTTTGAGAAATTTAATTTGAACAACCATCATTTCAAGCCTGAAGTAACAAAACCTTTCACAATCCAGCGCTGAAAGAAAACCAGCACAAATAAAACTGGTAAAACGATCAGAACCGTAGCGGCCGCGATGAGACCACCCTGCCCGGTATGGGTGGAATTAAACCATGTCAGAATGATAGGCAGGGTGCGCACTTCGTTTTTCTGTAGAACGATCATTGGCCACAAATAGGCGTTCCAGTTGCCCATGAACGACAACAACCCCAGAGTTGCCATCGGGGCACCCAGTTGTGGGATTACCAGGCGCCAGTAGATTTGCCATTCCGAGGCACCATCAATGCGGCCTGCATCGAGCAGGTCATTTGGGAAGGTCTCACAGAACTGGCGGATCATAAAGATGCCAAAAGCATCCACCGCACTAAAAATAATCAGACCCCATAAAGAATTGATCAGGCCAATTTTTGCCAGGATCAGGTAACTTGGAATCATGGTGATGTGTGAAGGAATCATCATCATGACCAGAAACCAGCCGAACAAGATTCTTTTGCCTTTAAATTCGAATTTAGCAAACAAATAACCCAGCAGCGAACTGGTCAATAGCGTCATAGTAACATTAAAACCAGCCACAAACAGGCTGTTGCCGTAAAAACGCAACAATGGCAGGTTGGGATCAGAAAATATCTTCTTAAAATTATCTAAGGTTGGATTTTGTGGGAAAAAGGTAGGCGGTACACGCAACGTTTCCGTGTTGGTCTTGAATGCTGTTAGGACCATAAAAATAAAAGGAAGCAGCGTGGCGACCAATCCAACTGTCAGAAGGATCAAAAATAAAATTTTTCGTTTTTCTTCAAACCCAGAAGATTTCTTTTGCGACGGAAGAGCAATTTTTTTGGAGTCATTCATCGCAGTCATATTAATACTCCCAATCCGTGCGCAGAACGCGCATCTGAAAGAGGGTAATAGCCATGATGATCAAAAATAGTACGAATGATTCAGCCGCAGCCCAGCCCATGTTTTGGTAACGGAAAGCATTCTTATAAATATCCAGCATCAAGACTTGAGTCTTATTGCCAGGACCACCATTCGTCATGACTTGAATAATGTCAAAAACCTGGAAGGAGGATAACATCGTCATCACGCTGACAAAAAGGAAGGTGGGTTTAATTAATTGGATGGTGATCAATCTAAAAGTCTGCCAGGGGGTTGCCCCATCAATTAAAGCAGCATCTTTTAGATCTTGTGGGATGCTCTGCAAAGCTGCAATAAAGATGACCATGTTATAGCCATAATCTTGCCAGAGGTAGGCCAGAATCACGGCCCATAGTGCCACAGAAACCCCCAAAAAACCTGCACGCGGGTCAGACAACCAGGCCACCGGTTGTCCACCAAAAAATCGAACAATGGCATTGATCCAGCCTGCCTGAGGGTCATACATACTCAGCCAGATGATAGCCACTCCTACGGAGGACATCAATACCGGCAAAAAGTAAATTGCGCGGTAGAGTGCTTTGAACTTGCTTCCAATCTCTTCCAGTAAATAGGCTAATGTAAGCGTTAGTACCAGATTAAGCGGTAGAACGGCGAAAGCGAAGACCAATGTATTTTTAAGACTGACCAGGAATAAGCGTGACTTGACCGAAATACCTTGGAACATCTCACTGAAATTTCCCAGTCCAATAAAAGGATTCGAGCCGCCCAACCCAAGTATCGGTCCCCCTAAGCGTCCCGGGCTGTAATTATAAAACATCAAGATAAACGCCCATCCCAGAATGAAAATCCCCAGGGAGTTGTAGATTAACAATGGAATTACAATTTGCGAGACAAACCGGTTTTTACTTTTTGTAAGACCACTTGTGGAAAAATTCTTGTTTTTTACACTTTGAGTCATACTAATCCTCCTCTGGTTGAGGGCGGTGGTCAAACAATGTGCCCTGAGGCGTTTTCTCAACGCCTCAGGGTCTAATTCAAAGATTAAAAAGTAGAGTTCGCCTCAGTATTAATTGCTTCAAGGGCTTCATCAACTGTTTCCACACCTTGTAGAGCATTCAGCAAATGTGGATAAATGATCTCATAGATTACCAGATCACGATCGGGCATATTGCCCAAATATTCACCATACGGCAACGTACCCAATGCTTCTCCCACCCATGGCATTTCTTCATCAATCTTAGCAGATTTTGCAACTTCTTTCAAAGCCGGAATTGTCCCGCTGGCTATGTTAAACGATTCTGCATTGGCAGTCACAGTCGTGACATATTTTACAAAATCCCAGGCCACATCCTGATGTTTGCTATTGGGTGATACAGCCAAACCCCAACCAGAATCAGCGACAAAAACTGGCTCGCCCTGAATGGGTGGCAGAAAGAAGTAACCCCACTCATCGCTAAAATCGGGGAAGTTAGTCAATCCTTCCGCAATTGCCCAGGTACCAATATAACCGATGGCCACTTTGTTGGTAAAAAAGGCATCAATTACAAAGTTGGTTGTGTCATTGAAAACAACCGGGTCAACTACACCCTTCTGTACAGCATCCATATAAAACTCCAGCTGTGCTTTGGCTTCTGGCGTGTTGAAGGTAAAACCAGTCCGATCTGCGTTCCAATAATCTCCGCCGCGCTGCTTTATACCGGCCAGGAATGAGAATGATAAAGGATCTGCTGCTGTGAAATGAAAGCCTGCTACCGACATCATCCCGGAGGAATCGTTCGCTTCCAACTTGACTGCATCTGCAATGACATCATCCATCGTCTTCCAGACAGGCGGATAGACAACACCGGCGGCTTCAAACATGGTCTTATTAACAAGCACACCGCCATATTCGGTATTAAATTCCTGTGGTAAGCCATACAATTGACCGTTGACAGTGAATCCGCCTATCGGAGCAGAATAGAATTGATTCTCTGCTTCATCCAATGTCATAATCTCAGCCGGCATGGGTGCCAGGCGTTCGTAGTATTGGGAGGTCCACGTCCCAAAGATTTGCAAAATGTCAGCTTCTTCCTTGGCAGGCATGGCTGTTTGCAAGTTCTGGAGATAGAGCTCATAATCAAAAGATTCACGCTGGATGGTCACATTCGGATGTTCGTCCTGATACGATTTAATCAGGGCATCATAACCCGCATTAAAAGCATTGTTGGTGTGTGTCCAAAATCGTAAGGTTACTTTCGCATCATCAGCGGGTGTAGGTTGACTTGGTGCCGTACAAGAGGCAAATGTCAAAGATAAAACAACGAAAACAAAAAGTAACCTGTAGGTTTTTATATTCATTTCATCTTCTCCTTTTAAATGGTTATGCAAAACTAAAATTTTGATAAAACCGATTTATTTTTTGGATCCCTCCTTATTAGATATCGAGCGTCACGACGGATGAGAGATTATTAGGCTTATCCGGGTTCAACCCTTTGTGGATAGAACGATGGAATGCCATCAATTGCAGGATGGGAAGAAATAGAACATTTTGCAACACTTCCGGTATTCCACTATTAAAGTTGATATCAGCCTGGGTTTCTCCCAAACTAAGGGTATGTGCCCCAAGTGCTTTCATTTCTTTCATCACCTGAGCTTCATTGCGAAGATTGAATTCCGAATACAGGCCAATTATCTGTGTGCTAGGAGTCACCATCGCCATTGGCCCATGACGAAATTCAAAGAAATGAAAGGGTTCACTATGGGTGAGCGTCATTTCTTTCAGTTTAAGGTTCGTTTCGCAGGCCAGGCCAAAGCGTGCACCAGAACCGAGGAAATAGAAGCGATCCAGGTTAATATTCTGCCCAATTGAACGGGAGATTGGTTCATATTCCGTTATGAGTCTGCTCCCCACAGCCTGCAGCTTATGTAATAGGCCAATCCAATCATTCCGGCGGCCAAGGATGGATGTCATGGTTGTGGCTGCGACCAACATGGAGGCAAATGAACGGGTTTGGGCCACACTTTGCTCCTGACCTGCTTCGATGATCAGTGCAATGTCTGCCAGGCCGGCCAGGGCCTCCTCTGGATAATTGCTAATGGCAATCACGTAACCTTTGTCATTATTTTTAAACTTATTTACGGCTGCGACTGTTTCTGTGGTGGACCCAGAGCGGCTAAGAGCTACCAATAGCGTTTTGCCAGACGTGAGAAGCGCATCCGGCGAAAAAAGTAATTCACTGGCGGGAACTGCTCTGGCAGGAATACCGGTGGTTTGCTGTAGCGTAAAAGCCGCGGAAAGCGATAAATAATATGTGGACCCACAACCGGTAAAAATAACCTGATCGAATTGTGTAAGATCAATTTCTTCTAATTTCTGGCGTTGACTTTCCGCCACAATAATTGCACTATCCCAGATTTCAGGTTGAGAAAGTATTTCTGCATATGTATTAATGCCATTTTGATTTGTTTCAAAATTTGTTTCCATTATTTACCCAATAAAAGTCTTTCTGCATTTTTAAAGTAAACTTTTTCCAACACTTCACAGGGCAAATTCAAACCATATATTTGCCAGCGCCCCTGACCCGGTATAACGGAAGTACCGTAATTAAAATATTCATCTTCTGTTTCCAAAAAACGAAAAATGATGCGATAAGTGTCCAAATCTGGTCCCATATCGGAACCGAACAAGATGCGATCTGAGTATTGCAGCATAAAACGTTTGGCTGCATAAGGCTGCCGGCCTAATTCGCTAATACGCGCCGAGATATCCACATGAAAGTTGGGGCAGCGGTCGAGCATTGCACCAACCCAGGCTAGATTTTCTGCATAACACCCAACATGAGCACCAATAAAGGTTGTGTTTTTATGGGTTTCAACCAGATTCGCCAACCCCTGGATGATATGATTAAAAGAAGGATTAGGCGGGCTGGTAAAAGCCCAATCGGGATGTTCACGCAACTCTTCCCAGCGTTCATTGTTCTCATCAATTGGGTCGAAAAACGCAACCGGATCCGCTACATGAATCATGACGGGAAAACCAATTTCCGCTGCTGTTTCCCAAATGGGTGCAAGGCGGGAGTCATCAACATTTACCAGCATCCCGAGGTGATCTTTGACATGCAGTCCTAGGCCTTTCCATATTTTTAACCCTTCTGCTCCGCGCAATTTTTGAAGCCTCAACTTATGAGCTGCCCACTCCGGGAAGGAAGACCCTTTGACTTCCCACATACTCCAATCCACTCCACCGAAAATGTGGAAGCGTTCGGGTGCAGGCTGCTTGAAATGGTCCAAATGCGTTTCGAGGATATGCTCACCCCAGCCCCCATCAAGATCTACATATCGGACGACACCGGCTTGATCGAGTTGGTCAAGCAATTCACCAATTGGACGCTGATCCCATCCGCCGCCGAATGCCTGGCCAAGGTGGTTGTGTGCATCAATCACAGCAAAACACGGTTTAGAGATTAAAGTCGATTTGGTAACTAGTTTTGATTGCGGGCGATAGTCTTGGAGGAGCATTAGAAATGATTCCTATTGACCTTTCTGAGGTATATAAGGCCATCAGACCTATGCGGTGATAACGATAATCCCTTTTTCAGCAAGAGACGAAAGAAAATTAGCTGGTGCGTTCTGATCAGTAATAAATTTATGGATGCTTTCAACAGGCGCCAGGTAAGCGATCGAAACCGAGTTGATCTTGGTATGGTCTGCTACCACAATGACTTCCCGACCACATTTTAATATGGCCCGGTCTGTCATTGTCTCCGGCAGGTAATCATTGGTAAGCCCATTTTCAAGGTCAATAGCGTGAATGCCGATTATTACTTTGTCCGCTCTAATCTCTGACAAAGCCTGTTCGGTGATATGCCCAATAAAGGAAAGTTCGCTGTCACGCAACATACCTCCCAAAGCAATGAGGCTGATGTCCGAGAGACCTGATAACAGATTCATGACTGGTAATGAATTGGTAATAACAGTTAGTGAGCTACGATCTTTTAAAATACGCGCCGCTTCCAGCACCGTACTACCGGACCCAAGAAAAACAGTTTCTCCATCTTGCACCTGATGAGCAGCAGCCAGACCGATTTTCTTTTTTTCTTCTGCCTGTTCCATTTCCCGTTGTAACATGGGCAGTTCAGGGGGAGCCTGGCGCAAAGAGATTGCACCGCCATGTACGCGTCGTAAATGGTTCTGCTCGGTTAATACCTCGAGGTCTCTTCGGGCAGTAGCCTCACTGACGGCGAACATTTCGCAAATCTCCGCCACCGAGATACGTTGTTGGCGGTTTAGAAAGATAAGGATTTCTTGTTGGCGTTCAATATTTGAAAGATAATCTAGGGTCATGTGCATAAAACCAATCAATAGCAATCATATCTAATCACATCTAATCACATTCTAGCAGATTTATCTGTCATTTACAATAGGGAAATTTCATATTTGGCAAAGAGTGAGAATCGATGCGTTGGTTGATTCGCTGATTACAATTTTAGGAGACTACAGGTAAGAACAAATCCATCGAAAATTCAAGCGGTAAAACCATCCGTCGTAATTTTTGGATACAAGTTCCTCATTTTATAAATTTGGACGGTCTGTGAAGGGAATGGGTTGCTTTGCGAGCCTCCGGCGACTACCCGGTTATTTCGGGAGACTGTTGGATGAAAGAATTGCCATTTCTAACCACAATCTGAAAAAATCATATATAATGATCATATCCGTAACAGAGAGGTTCCGAAAGAAAGATGATTGACAACAATTTGAATTAATTCGTGTCGCATTCCCTTGGCAGACAGCCATCGGAGTTCCATTTCACACATTTAGATTCAAATTGGCAGGGTTTCATGCTTTCTATCAATCAAATTTATAAATCTTACGGGTTGACAACCGTTCTCAAAGATGTCACTTTCACCATCAATCGTGGGGAGCGTTGGGGGCTGGTGGGCTTGAACGGCAGCGGAAAAAGCACATTACTGCGCATTCTGGCCGGCGAAGAAAAGGCAGATCGCGGCAGCTTTCACTTTTCACCGCACACTTTGCAGGTTGGGTATTTGCCGCAAGGCTTTCGCTTCACTGATGAAGTATCGATGCAAGAATTCCTCGATACGAATGTCAGCCGCCTGGATGTTCTGACTGGCCAATTGAGCAACCTGGCACAGCAACTGGTTTCTCAACCAATGGATAGTGACTTGCAGAAAAGATACGATGCCACCTTGCTGGAGCTAAGCAAAGCTAGTCTAAAGACAGACAGGCTGCCGGTTACCCTGGCTGCCCTGAGTCTGGACACACTGTCACCGGAGATACCCATCAGCCATTTAAGCGGTGGACAAAAAACGCGTTTAATGCTGGCGTCGCTTTTGCTTAACAACCCCGATCTCTTGCTGCTAGATGAGCCAACCAACCACCTCGACATTGAGATGTTGACCTGGTTGGAAAACTGGATCACCAGCTTCCAGGGTGGAATTCTGCTGGTCAGTCATGACCGTGCTTTCCTTAACCATACGGTCAACAGGATTCTTGAACTGGATGAGCACAGTCACGAAGTGCGTTTCTATAATGGCAATTATGATGACTATCTCGGACAGAAAACGCAAGAGCGTGAACAACAAATTCAGGCATTTAAAGACCAGCAAGATCAGATTCGCCGCTTACAGCACTCCGCCCGTGAAATACGCGCCCGCAACCGTTATCATAAAGGTGGCAAGACCGATCCTAAAAATACCGATGGGTTTGCGATTGGTTTCTTTGCAAATCGCGGTAAGGAAGTTGATCAAAAAGCAAAAAATATTGAGAAACGGGTCGAAAGGATGCTCAATGAAGATAAGATTGATAAACCTGCTCGCAGCTGGCAAATGCATGTCGCCTTTGATCAACCACAGATACGCAGCCGTGAAGTGCTGGTAATGGAAGGGTTGCGCGTCGGGTACCCCGGGCTGACACTTATTGATCAGGTTAACCTGACGCTGCTGTATGGTCAGCATATCGCACTGATTGGCGCCAACGGCAGCGGTAAAACCAGCCTGATTAAGACGATCTGCGGCCAAATTGCACCTTTGAGTGGCACTTGCCGTTTGGGGAGCTCAATCCAACCCGGTTTGATGTCTCAGGAGCAAAATGAACTGGATTTGGAATTGAATGCCCTGCAATCTTTGCAAAAAGTTGGTACCGGCAATGAAACTGAATTACGCCGCTTTCTTTCACTTTACCTCTTCAACGGGGATGAAGTCTTTGTACCGGTTGCGAACATGTCGTATGGGGAACGGGCACGTCTGGCTTTAGCATGTTTGATAGCAGCAGGTTGTAATTTCCTGATGTTGGATGAACCGATCAACCATCTTGATATCCCTTCACGCACCAATTTTGAAACCGCCCTAGCACAGTTTGATGGCAGCGTACTGGCAGTGGTGCATGATCGCTATTTTATTGAGGGCTTCGCCCATCAAATCTGGGATTTGCGGGAGAAGCGAATTTGGGTGCGAGAGGTATCAACTCAAGAGTAGAAAGCAATTATCCTATCTGCTTATTTCACAGGTTACTGAATAACAGTAAAAGACTCGCTAACAGCACAAATCCAATTGCAGTTCTTGCAACATGCTTAATTGGAGTAATTCGAACGTGTACCTCAGAACAGATTACAAACAACTTATTACAAGGAACTCATTGCTCAGAACTAATTACTCAATCTTCCCATCCCAAATCCAAACCAAACTTATTTCTCATAATTGTTCCCATCATCCTGATTCCACAAACCCAAAATTCCACGGACGATGGCGAATTCCCCTAAATGGTAGGCATTGTGGTCGGCCACCAGCAGCACTTCGCGCAAGTAGGTGTACCCGGGTGCATACGGCAGTTCGGCCGCCAGATCAATTTTTTCGTCCTCAACCATCGCTTCCAGCGTATTCAGGTCGGTCTGAATGGCTATCACAGTGGTATGCCAAATCTCAACAGTAGCCTGTTCATCAACTGCCGGCCAATAGTCTTGTGGCCATCGCATTTCCTGGTAATCCGGTCGAATGATGAAATCAATGATATCGCGTTGTGTTCGGCGGATATGCTCGAGCAGATGCCAAAAAGTGTAGGGCATATTGGGGATGAGGGTGTTGAAATGCAGGGCAGGAAAATTATCAACAGCTTTAAAGCCCATATGGGCATGGTTGCCTTTCAGAAGGGCGGCCAGTTCTTTACGAAAAACATCACTTGCAGTCATATGTGCCTCACTTAGTTAACATTGTTGCTATGATGCTAGCCGAAATTTTCATTTCAGGCAAGCTGAAATGAAAGGAAAGAAGAGGAAACGCCTGCCATACAAATCCAGCATACTTTCAGTTTTCAAACCATTTTGGATTACTAATGAGCTGATTTCATGAACACGTTCGTTTGTTGTAATTTTATCCTCTCACGATACCTCACCGTTGAGAAATAGATCATCAAAATTATTATCTTTCGTTTACAAAGTGGCTATCTCCGTAAACACATTCTTTATCGCCGGGTAGAGTTGATTATAGACTGGATAGATCTGTTGATAGCGATTCACATTCCCCGCATTTGGCTGAGTTCGATCAACTACACGGATGGTCGCCTGGCAGGCTTCAACTGCATTTATCCAGGCACCACCTGCCACACCTGCCAAAAGTGCAGCCCCAAAGGCAGCACCCTCACTGCTATTGACGGTTACTAACTCGGCGCCTAGTACATCTGCCAGAATCTGACGCCACAATCCACTGCGGGCTCCCCCTCCTGAAACACGGATCTGTTGAATATCCTTCAGGCCGGCCGCTTGCATCAACAGCAAGCAGTCCTTGAGGCCAAAGGCTACTCCTTCCAGCAGTGCACGGGTTAGATGCGGCAGGGTATGCCGGCGGGTCAAGCCGATGAAGCCAGCCCGGGCATAAGGGTCCGGATAAGGGGTACGTTCACCAGTCAGATAGGGCATAAAAAAGAGCCCATCCGCACCGGCCACGATTTCCTCGACAGGTTTTAGTAGGTCCTCAAAACTGACGTTTGGTTGAAAGACATCGCGATACCACTGCAAGCTGCCGGCCGCACTAAGCATGACACCCATAAAATGCCAGCGCTGCGGTAAGGCATGGCAAAAAGAATGCAAAAGACCATTTTTTTCAATAAAAGGCTGCTCAGTGGTTGCGAAGACCACGCCTGAGGTGCCCAAAACCAGTGAGACGATCGCAGGCACGACAGCCCCAACCCCGACTGCCCCGGCGGCTTGATCGCCACCGCCTGCGACGACTGCTGTGCGTGCTGCCAAGCCGGTATAAGAGGCAGCTGTGGGTGAGATTTCACCGGTCACTTGCTGGCCTTCGAAGGTAGGCGGCATAAGCTCGGGATCTATCTGCAGGGCTGTTAGCATTTCTGGCGACCAATCCCTTTTTTGCAAATCAAAAAGAAGCGTACCGGCTGCACCAGCCTTGTCGGTGGCATACTCCCCGGTCAGCCGGTAGCGAATGTAATCCTTCGGCAATAAAATATGCCGGCAGCGCGCATAAATTTCGGGTTCGTGCTGTTGCACCCATAAAATCTTGGGTGCAGTAAAGCCAGTCAGGGCATCATTGCCGGTTAGAGTAATCAGCCTTTCACGGCCGATACGCGCGCGGATCTGATCACATTGCAGGCTGGTGCGCTGATCATTCCATAAAATGGCCGGGCGTAATACCTGCCCCTCTGCATCCAACTTCACCAAGCCATGCATCTGACCGGTTAAGCCAATGGCCTTAATCGCTGCCGCAGGAATTCGTGATTCCTCCAGCACCTCCCGGATACTGGCTGACACAGCCTGCCACCACTCATAAGGATCCTGTTCGGACCATAATGGATGAGGGGTGAAAAGACTCAATGGCTTGGTAGCACTTTTGATGACCTGTCCGCAATGATCGATCAGTAAGGCTTTAGCGCCAGTGGTGGAAATATCAATGCCCAGGAAATAGGTTTTGGCCATGCAGCCTCTCAAAATAATTTATGAACGTACTCCCATCAGGAGTTCATTGGTTAATTGGTCCAATTTTTCATACCGTAACCCACGTGCAGCAATTTTCTGGCGATCAAATGCAAACGTCTTTATCTTATTCGCCTTCTCCAATGAGAAGGCTCCCGCAAATGGTTGCAAACTGTTGTTTTCAGAATGAATTTCAGCCAGCAGTGATTGAATAGAAGAATCTGCATTGAATTGGGCTGCCTTTTCTTTAAAGATAAGGTAAGAGCGCATACAGCCGCGCGCAAAATCTTTGACCCCCTCGTAATCTTCCGTGCGCATGGCGTGCGCATCAAAATGACGACTGCCCTGATAGCCAACATCTTCAAGCAGCTTAACCAGGAAGAAAGATTGCTTTAAGCTCTGCATGCCGAAACGCCAATCCTGATCAAAGCGCACATAATTCTGGTCGTTAAGATCAATGTGAAAAAGCTTACCGGCATCCCAGGCTTGGGCGACGGCATGCATGAAATTAAGCCCGGCCATATGTTCGTGTGCCATTTCCGGGTTGACACCTACCATCTGCGGGTGATCAAGGGTGGCTATAAATCCCAGCATTGCCCCGCTGGTCGGCAGGTAAATATCTCCGCGTGGTTCATTTGGTTTGGCCTCGAGGGCAAATTTATAATCATAGCCCTGTGCCAGTGAATACTCACACAAGAAGTTGATACTCTCACGAAAATGTTTGAGACTTTCAAGAGCACTCTTGGTGGCATCTGATTCAGTACCTTCACGCCCACCCCAGAAAACATATACTTCTGCTCCTAATTCCGCCCCAAGATCCATGTTGATCATCGTCTTCTGAAGAGCATAATTGCGGACACGCGCATCACTGGATGTGAAAGCACCGTCTTTGAATATGGGATCGCTGAAGAGATTCGTGGTTGCCATCGGCACCTTCAAACCGCTATCCGCCAGAACTTGTTTAAACTCTTTGATGATCTGTGCTCTTTCTGACGGGGTCGCATCAATCGGGATCAAGTCATTATCATGGTAATTGACTCCATAAGCACCAACCTCTGCCAGCAGATGCAGCAACTCAACCGGTGAGAGTCCCGCGCGGACAGGGCCACCAAACGGATCAGCGCCACGGTTTCCGACGGTCCAAAGGCCAAATGTAAATTTGTGTTCAGGTTTTGGCTCGTACATATATTCCTCCAAAAAACACTTAAGTTAACCAGTTCGTGGGGTCACGCATTACTGCATCCAATACCAACGCAACTGCTCCATGCACACAAGCGTCGACCCCTAGCTGGGAAGGTAACAGTTGCACGAGTGTGTGCTCAGCAGCCAAAACCTGGCCGGATAATTGCTTTTGAATCGCAGGGATCAGCAAATGGCCAGCCTGTGTCAGCGCTCCTCCGATCACAATCATGGCCGGGTTGAAGATGTTGACCAGATTCCCAAGGCCGGATGCGAGATCCTGGCCCAGCTGAGTTAACGCTGCAAGTGCCAGACCATCACCCTGCTCAGCAGCATCTAGAATCTGCCGGAAGGTGAGCGCATATTGACTGCGCTGTAATAATGGTGTTAAGGAAGAAACCACCCCCTGCTCAAGGGATTTGCGTACATTTTCAATTACTACATTCGGGCTGACATACGTCTCCCAGCAGCCACGTTTTCCACAGGCACACAGGAAGCCGTCACGCTCAATCATCATATGACCAATTTCTCCGGCAAAACCCTGACTGCCATGAAATATCTCGCCATCAATCAGGATCCCTCCACCCAGACCAACTCCGGCGCTAAGATAAATCAGATTCCGAACGTCTTTGGCCGCACCGTAACGATATTCCCCCAGTGCCGCGCAATTAGCTTCATTTTCAACCAGGATTGGAACATTGAATTCTTTGAAGAAAAGCTGGCCGATATCAAGATTACGCCAACCAAGATTTGGTGCAAAAACCAATTTTCCAGCTATTGAATCTGTCACCCCCGGCAAACCGATTCCCATTCCCATAAAAGGCAACTTTTGCTCCTGCCCCAGTTCCACCAGAGTAGTCGCCATGCGGACGGCGGTCATCAGGATTTCATGTTGAGGCATTTTCGTGTTGACAGAACGGTAGAGCTTTCGGCGTAGTTGACCATTGAAATCAGCCAGAATGGCACTGACGTAATCCACATTGATCTCCAGCCCGATCGTAAAACCCCCCTCTGGATTGAGTGTCAGCAACATACCCGGTCGCCCGATTTGATCAAGCTGCAATTCTGTTTCCCGTACGAATTTAATATCGGCCAGTGATTGGATGATGCTCGAGATGGTACTGCGATTCAAACCCGTCGCTTTGGCCAGTTTGGCGCGCGAAATTGGCGCAAGCTTGCGAAGCGTCTCCAACACAATCACGGTATTTATTTTGCGGACAGTCAGTTGATCAGCAGTTTGTTTCATAGGTTTTGTAGTCCGTTTTTCATGTAAGTTGATGTGTTAATTGGCTAGTTTGTTGGATAGTTGATTTGTTGATAGTTGATTTGTTGATAGTTGACTAGTTGACTAGTTGACTAGTTGACTGTTTTATCCAGTTCTCCATTTACACACTTTTTTAATCAGACTCATTGATTGGCTAGCATCTCGGCTGGCAACATAGCAGCCAATTCACCAATTCACTAACAACCAAAAATCAAAAACCAAAAACCAAAAACCAAAAACCAATTTCCCAATCCAATTTTTGTTTGTTGAAGCAACAAACTATATCAGTAATATAACAAGGTTAATGAACTATTTCAAGCCCCAAATTTCTGCTCCATTTCCCGCGACTTGAGCTGTAAATCAGTAAATTTAACAACTAAAATATGCTTAATATTAGTGAAAACCAACAAAATTCGGTTTAAATACGCAGAAATTCAGAGGTATTATCGGCTTTTTTGGTTTTTAAAGTTAACCACCGACGGCTACACGACTTTTCTTCTAAGAACTTCTATTATTAATCCGAAAGCGCATTTGACAGCGTAAGCACCATGCAAATGTGATTAGCCTCCTGCTATTTTGGCAGTGACTACACAACGCATCCATAGCGAGCTTGGTAAAAAATCCATTTCTCAAGCAAGTATTCTCTGCGCTCTTTGTGCCTTTTGCATGCACACTCTGCGAGTAGCTATTCATCCTAATAGCTTTTCTTGCCAAATCACAACCCGCGAAATATGAACGGGCGCACCGGTGCGGTCCTCGCAATATGATCTGCGGATGAATAGCAATGTTTTTCGGAAGGTCGTAATTGGTTTACAATGTATTTTTCAACGTCAAAACATGCTAGCATTTCTCTCCTGATCGCCCTTTGCCAATTGGGTTGTAATTGGATGGTCTCGCAATGACAGTTATCCATTAGTTGGTATTCGTTGCCATCGGTTTCAATTAAAGTTAGTCGGGTAGGTCGTTGTCCTACCAAATAACGGGATAGGGAGATTACCGTGGTTTTAGAATAGAAAAATTGGGCTATCAATTTCTTTCAGTATTTACATCTTGGTCGACCAACATGAAGTAAAAATGGTGGGATCTGTCAGGCTAAGTCGGTTGATGGGCGCAGCATCCGCAAAAGGCATGTTTTTAGAGGATGGAATGCCTTCCCGGATGCTTGGCCTTATGAGAAATCTCATGTGAAAGAATTATCATAGTCTTGAAAGGAAAGCAATTTGCAAATTTATTTCTCAAGTTAGTTTGTAACACTCCACCTCATTATGCTATGAGAAGAAGCAGTCGAGCAGCAAAGCAGTCTTTCTCGTATTGGACAGGATTGCGTCTTCAGGCGTTTCATGTCCTCTTCACAATGACAGTTATCTACCACTTGTCACATCAAAATTTTAAATAATGCGTTAATTGACCGGATTCACAAGAGATGAATTAACTCGCACTCATTTCTCCGATCTTACATCTGCTCACTTTCTGATTTTTTTGCTAATTTTTCTCCCCAATCATTCTTTCAAATAATCTCAAATATTGCTGCACAACATGATCAATTGTAAATATTCTGGCCCTGGCCAAACTGTGCTGACGGTACTGTAGCAACTGATCCGGTTTCGAAATTATCTCCCGTAATGCCTCCACCCAGGAATTATCATCACTATTCGGCAGCATAAAGCCGTTTACACCTTGTTCAACCAGATCTTCAAAACCACCGATCTTACTGACTACCAGGCATAAACCTGCAGCCAGCGCTTGTACACCCACCAATGGCAAGCCCTCGCTTTTTGAGGGCATCAAGAGCAGATCAGATTGACGCAGCCGCTCGCGCACCTCTTCCGGCGTTAACCAGCCGGGCAATTCAAATCGTGCTGCCAATCCACATTGCTGGATGGCTGCCTCCACTTCCGATCTTAGACTCCCATCGCCAATCATGACACAATCCCAATCCAGGTATTTGATCTGTTCCAAAATCCGGACAATACGCACCGGGTCTTTTTGTTCAATGAAACGGCCAGCAAATACGATCTTAACTGGATGACAGCAGGTGATCATTTCTGGCTGCAATGGTTCTAATTGAACCCCGTTCGGGATGACCTGGATAGGAACCTGGTAGTGGTTTAAAGCTAAGCGACGCGTAAACTGGCTGACTGCGATCACCTGAGCGGCACTCTTCCAGATGGGTGGTGTGAAAGGATACACAAATTTAAACCAGCGATCTGTTTTTTCAGGGGTCCCTCCTGGAATATCACCTAACTGGACTGTGATGATATACGGGATACCATAAATTTTCTGCATCAGCCACCCAACCGGCCCGGCAGGTACAGCAAAATGAATATGCAGCAAATCCGGCTTCCAGCGCGGAACCAAGCGAAACGCAATCCAGGCAGAACGGACCAGAAAAATTAACATGGAAAAAAAGCTGGCTTGATACATTTTTTTTCGATACGAGGGTATCCTGTGAATGGACACCCCCAGGTCACTTTCTTCCCTCAATTGACCAGCAAAATGGGTGGTCAAGACCTGGACAATATGCCCGGCTTTTACAAAACCACGGCAAAGGTCCTGGGCAGCTTTTCCTCCGCCTCCCCCGATGGGAGGGTATTCATGGGTGATCACTAAGATTCTCAATAAGCGAACCTATCCATCGAGTTGGGTTTCCTCTTTTGGAAACCCGATTGTCGTACGAATGGTGTAGGTGGGCTTGCGTTGTGCTTCGTGGTAGGTGCGCACCAACAATTCGGCAATTAATCCCATCAGAATCGATTGGAAGCCCAGCACAAAAAGAGTCACACCGAGCGTAAAGAATGGTGAAGTCGATACAGCGATATCGGCAATAATCCGTCGGAAGAAAAGGAATAACAGTAATATGCTGGAAACTATCATCAAAACGATTCCGGTGCCGCCAAAAAGATAGATGGGTTTATTGGCAAATGAACTCAGAAATTTAACCGTAAACAAATCCAATACCACTTTCAACGTGCGTTCAAGCCCGTATTTGGCTTTGCCATATTTACGGGCGTGATGGCGCACAGGCATTTCCACTAAACGCGCCCCAACCGAATTGGCATAGACCGGTATGAAACGGTGCATCTCTCCATACAACTTAAAGCCGGTGATCACTTCACGACGATAGGCTTTTAGGGTGCAGCCATAATCATGCAGGTGAACACCGGTAACCCAGGAAATGAGCTTGTTGGCCATCATGGAGGGCAAGGTGCGGGTGATAAAGGCATCTTTGCGTTTTTCACGCCAGCCGCTGACAACATCATAGCCCTCGTCAATTTTTGCAACCAGTAATGGGATGTCTGCCGGATCATTTTGCAAATCTGCATCCATCAAAACAACGATCTCACCACTGGCAAAATCAATGCCGGCTGCGATCGCTGCCGTTTGTCCAAAGTTGCGGCGCAGGCTGATCAGGCGAACATGTTCAGGATCTTTGGCAGCAATTTGCTCAAGAGCTTGAAAACTATGGTCGCTGCTGCCATCATCCACCAAAATGACCTCCCAGCCAGATTGAAAAGATTCCAAAGCTGCCAAAATGGCGTGATATAAATGTGGAATTGTCTCTTCTTCGTTATAAACTGGAATTACGATTGATAATTTCATGGCAATTTTTTGAACACCCTGATTGTGAAGGTTTCTTTGCCGCAATCATACAAAGGGATTCCTTCTTCAATTTCCTGGTAATAATCTTTTAATTGTACATCATCAGGCAGAAGTTTGGATTGTGAATCAAGAATTAGAAAATCTGAATTTTCAAACCACAGTCGGGATAGCTGTGGCGTCCATCTTCCATTTTTTAACGCCAGATCCGAATCTGGATTCTGGATATAGGAATAGTAGCCATTCAATTGTGGAGGGTATATGATGGCATCCGGAAAATTGAGTAGGAGGATATTGGCGTTTGGGGCACGCCAATCGATGCTCGATTCAGCCGGAATTATTTCTTTTAATTTCTCGCCAGCTGCGCCCAATGAGGTAAAAATATTATTCTGACATTGATAAACAAAGGTCGAATTACCCACCAGCATGGTAGGGGATAAGAGCAAGACCAACACCAGGATCATCAAAAGTGCTCGATTCCAAAAAATGATCGGAGAATGTCTGGTCAGAGGTTTCTGCAGCCACCAAAATAAGACAGCAGCCAGGGAAATAAAAAGCCCAATCAAAAATAAGAGCGAAATGACAGGAAAGATCACTTTTAAAGCCACGTCAATATCCAGGCCAAAGAAATTTATAAATAGTGCTTTCAAAGAGGTGGTGCCACCCACCATTTGTAGATTCTTTATGCGCGGTAACGGATATTTCCAGATATTTTCGTACAACCATTCGAAAATAGCGGTCTTATAAAAATCTTTATAGCTTGAAAAGATGATTGCCGGTACAGCGATAAACAGGCTTGTTAACACGATCCAAAATGGCGATTTTAATGGCCGCCAGGCATTGTCATAAACTGCCATCGCGATTAACAAGAGGCCGAGGGCGTTAAAAAATGAAAGGTAATTTTGAAAACAGTAAATGCAATAATTCTTTCCAATCGAAGCCCAGGCATGCATCAGCACCAACAGCAGAAAAAGGATCAGCAAAGAAATGACCTCAAAGCGTCTTTTTTTGGCCTTTTTCTCAATAAAGGTAAAAAAAGCAACCCAAACTCCTAAAAATATAAATAAATTAACGCGTATACCTTCCATCAAGGCGGTCAGCCTGGTGAAAACCATGGGGTCGCCTTTACCGAAGCGGTGATCGGCTACCTGATCCAATTCAAAGAGGCGGAAAAGCCATGCGCGTATGCCGTCGAAAGGCACCCAGCTAAACCAATTGATCAGAATGTTTGGGAAAAAAATAGCATGAACGGTAATGAGCGGCAGCAGGCTGGCAAGTAATGCCATCCAAAACGATTTGCGGTAGCACACAAAAACGTACACCCACATATAAATTAACACCGGCAGCAAGTTTTCACGCGTCATTACCAGAATGGCTGCCAGGAATGCTCCGCTTGCAATTTGCCAATCTTTGCGCTGCTTTCCAAAGAAAAAATAGAAACACCAAATTAAAATACAGGCAGCCAGCCCTTGTGATGAAGCCATGGCCAATGTCTTGATTAATATCGGGTTGAGGGCAAAGACCCACAAGCCAATTATCGCCAGATACGTATTCGATTCGCGTCGCAGCAGTAAGAAAAGACCAAGCAAAAAGAGCAATGACACGACCATCGCAAAGTAGCGGGTACTGACAATGCCCGCTTGAAAGAATTTCAAAACCCAGCCAGGGATTAAAAACGCCAACGGCATTTTATTTAACCAAAAACTATCGGGTTGGTAAGGAACATATTGCCCATTGGCAAATGCCAGGCCCTTGACAATGAAACTGCCTTCATCCATTGGTGAGCGCAGGGTATGAATTGCTATCCAGGTTTGGAATGCATACAATCCGGCCGCCAACCAGCCAGCGATCAGCAGAAGATAGCGAGTGGCCAATGACTGGTTTTTGACCCTCAATGTCATTTTAAGATCCATGTCAGAAAGAAATTTTTGATTGAATAATTTTTCATCGCAAGAGTAGCCTTATTTTATTACAGAATAACCCATAATACCGGTTTCCACCTCAAGCCAGATTTCAAGTTTTCGCTACCAGCCATCCTCTTTTGTAAACCTTATAAATCAGATAGCGCAGAATTACAGATCCATTAAAATAAAATCAACATGATGGAGCAAATTCCGGTCTTCCCCTTAGAAACGATTCTGTTTCCGGGTATGCCATTGCAACTACACATCTTCGAGAAGAGATATCGGATCATGGTGGAAGAAGCGTTGCAGACAGAACCTGTGTTTGGCATATCATTGATTAAAAAAGGGGATGAAGCCTATGACCTTGAAACAGTTCCTTACTCCATTGGTACAATCGCACGCATCGTGGAAATGGAAACTCTTGATAATGGCCAATATATCATTACGGTGATTGGTGAAAACCGCTTTCAAATAAACGCGTTACATCATGACAAGCCTTACTTAAGCGCCAGTATCAGTGATTTCCCTCTTGAATATAAACGACCGCTCGACGTTTACCGCCGGATTCGTCCCTTGCGCCGCCGGGTGAAATCCTATTTAAAGATCATGGCTCAACTTGGTGAGGGCGAACTTGATATGAGCCAAATTGAACTGCCAGATGACCCAATTTCGTTGCTCTATCTGGCTGCCTCTTTATTGCAAATTCCCGCTCATGAAAAGATGCCAATCCTGGCCTCTGCCAATGCGGTCGCAGTATGTATGGCTGTGGAACGCCTCTACCGGCGTGAGAATGCCGTTCTGGAAAATATCCTGCACATTAGTGAAATGCAAGCAAGAAGTCTCTCCTATTTAAATTAGGTATCTAACCGGCGTCTTCAATGTCTTGATCATTGTCATATTGCAGATCGGATTCATCTTCACTTTCGTCATCAAATTCAGAGCTGTACCAGATGTCCTCATTCTCATAACCAATTCGGATTTGATCTTCCGGCGTGAGAGGGTCATCCATGCGCACCTGTAAAGCGATTCCGGCTGTGCGAACGCCATTGGGAGTCATCACGCGCCGAACTTTGTATCGCAAGAAATACTTTTTTATCAGCGGATGTTTGAGAACATTTTTAATTGTACGCAGGCTCAAATCTGCTTTATCAGCCAGCAATGACATTTCAATATCAAGCGTATTACGTTTTTCGCCTGATTCCGGGTTCCAAAAGCACAACCGGCGGGCAGCCAGTACTACAGCGGAACCGGAATGACCAATTAATTTAACCCAGTTATCAAGATAGTAGTGGGTTACGAACATCCCACGTTCAGGATGGATTACATTCGCGCGCTCGGTTCCGTATGCCCTCTGTAAAACCATTTTCCGGTGACTGGGAGTTGGGTCGCTCCCCTGTTTGCGTATAGATTTTGTTGAATTATTACCGCCTGAGATACTGGCTCTTGATTGTGGTTTTTCTTGTTGAATTGTAACTACTTTCGGCGAGTTGCCGTTTTGCGACGGGTCTTCTTGTAGGGAGAAGTCATTCGTCACAATCACTTCCACCTTAACGTCATGGTGATAAAGTCCTTGCAGCTTGCGGCTGATCGTGCTTTGCAGGCGGGAAGTAACCCAATCTCGGGTATATTCGTTATAAGCAGCTAACCTGAAGGTTGAGTCGGAATCCTGACCGAAGCCAAGTGGAACCAAAGGTCGAACCCAGGTCTCAAAATCAGCCCGCGACATATCTGCCCTAAGCTGGCCCAGAATTACCTGCCAGGCCTGAGAGTGATGTGGAATTTCCACAATCGACACCATTTGTTTTACCTGAATTGGTTCTGTGGTCTTATTTTCATCGTTCTACTCCAAGACTCACCCTTCAAATTTCGGATAGTCAATTATTTCTTCCAGTAATATGGGTATATACCGGAAGAAATAATATCATTCACCACTAATAATCAACGCCACCAGTTCATCGAGAGACCGTGCTTTTTCCCCCGATACTTGCGCTAAACGATTACTGCAGATGCGCGCTAAAATACCAACTGTTTCACCGAGAGAGACTTTGCGATTTAACATTTTGCTAAACCGGTTTTCCCATTTGGTTAATTCGGCAATTTCTCCTTTTGAAAGTGTCAGGCCGACCTTGTGGCGCGGCACAAGTGAAGGTGGCCGCCCCGGTGGGCGTGATTGCGGATCGCTGGTGATGCGCCGGGCCTGGTATAACTGAACCCAGGCGTTACTACTATTGGAGTGTGAATCATGCTTCATACATTAACACCTGTTTTATGATATCGAGATTTATGGTGGAGAGATCCAACTGTACTACCAAATCTGTGGACAATGCACATAGCCGGATAATCTCACGCGGCACACCCTGTGAGTGTTCATAAAGAAGTTCAAAAGCATCGTCATCAATAAATGGCTCCCCGCGACCGGCCACATTCAGTCGGAATAAGACCATCTGCAAGGAACTTGAGAGTGTCAAAGGCGGTAGTGCCAGACGAACAAAAACCCGTGCGTTTACTGCCTTATTGGTTTCAAAGAGGGTATTCATCTCGCGCTGGCCAAACGCTAATATCTGTACTACTTTAGAGTCATAATCAAAATTGTAAAGGCGGTGCAGCACTTCAAGCGCTTCCGACTCCATTAACTGAGCATCATCAAGGATGATCACCATATTTCGTCCGCGGGTATATTCTTCCGCCATCAATCTCTCCAGGGTATCCATCTGGCGTTGAAAGCTGCGTTGGGTGGGTAAACCGAAAGAAACCGAGATTTGGCGGGCGGCATCCATGGCTGATTTGAAAGATGCGGTGTGAATATAGCTTATAATTACAGTACTCTCCGCTGCATATAAATCATAAATGCGGCGGGCTAATGAACTTTTACCCATACCCATATCACCGGAAAAGAGAGCCAACCCTCTTCGTCGTGAAACCACCCCCTGTGCCTGGCGATAAACAGCCAGATGCTCTGGCCCCAAGTACAAATAACGTGGGTCGGCAGAAAGTTTGAAAGGATCCTCCTTGAGCCCAAGTCTTTCCAATCGCGCAACACGCCACTCTTCATCGTTCAACAAGTTGAACATACTGATCTCCTCTAGTTCGTCTTCATCGATCTCTGTCCATTATTGCACTAATTCTGACAAATTACAAGATAGTTACCGTAATTAATGGATAATAAGTGTTAATTAGGCTAATTAAGTTGTATCAGTGTTAAATATATGCTAATATTGAAAAAAATCAAGTGTTTTAAGAGAGCTTTAAGGAAAAGAGAGCATTTTAAATTAAATTTGGTTAGAAACATGCTAAAAGAGGGAAAATGGCTGTAACCATCACCATTGCAAATGAAAAAGGCGGGGTAGGAAAAACAACAACCGCTGTTAATCTGGCAGCTGGTCTGGCATTGTATCTGAGAGATCGCGAAGGTGCAGATGGCAGGGTTTTAATGGTCGATATGGACCCGCAAGGTCACGCCCTGCTTTCAAGCGCTTATGGCCAGCACGACGTTCCCGCCTCTGAGTCGCTTTCAGCTTTATTGGTCGAATCGCCCCCACCTTCGATCCAGCGCATGATAAAACCTTCCGACCACCACCCCAACTTATACGTTTTGCCAAGCAACCGCAACGCCATGGTTGAAGCCGCCCGTTTGATGCCTACTCTCATGGCCAATGAAACACGCCTTACGAATGTTTTACGAGCCGTACAGCCACAATTTGCATTCATTGTGGTCGATACACCGCCTAACACGGGCGATCTGTTGGTCAACGCACTGGTAGCAGCCGATCATATTATCATTCCGGTTGAGCCAAGCTATCTGGGTGTTTCAGGCTTACGTGAATTGCAAATGTCGATTGAGCAAGTGCGCCTGCATTTCAAGCCCGAGTTGAATATTCTCGGTTACCTGCCGACGCTATGCGAAGAACAACGTATTGAAGTACGTGAAATACTGGAGCAACTTGAACAGCGTTACCCGCATCAAATCCTGCCCCTCATTCATAAAGCTTCTGACCTGGCCTATGCCCACTCAAGCCACATGGATGTTTTTACCTATAAGCCCCCCCGTCAGCGAATGGCCGGACAATTGGCCTCGAGTTCACGGGCGACACAAGAATATGCTCTTTTGGTTGAAACTGTTATTGAGCGTACCGGTAAATAATCGAATTGGCTGCTCCCCAGGAGGAACAAATGCCACCATCCAGCAAGAAAAGATTTAATGCCTTTGAAGATTTCCCCGCCACTGATTCGAATAGAAAACCACTCCAATCCATTGCAGATAAGCCTGCAATGGAAACAGCAGTCGAACGCATCGAACGGCTGAAGCCAAGTGAAATGCTGCCTGACCGCTTTCAACCTCGCCGGCTTTTACCTGTTCATATAAGAGCACCTTTTTTCCTGGGTGAAATTGATTGCTACCAGGCTGCCAGCGAGTGGCTGAGCTTTGCGCAGCAAGATAGCGGTGTAAAGGAGGAAACTGAACACCTGCTCAATTTGGGAAGTTCTTTCGACACACATGGACAGATTAAACCAATCACTGGTTCATGGGTTGATGATGCCAAAGGTAATTTTGTCTTTTTGATCGAAACCGGCGAACGTCGTTTCTGGGCTGCCTGTCTGCAATATGTAACTCAAAAAAGTGAAAGTGAACCCCTATTAAGAGTAGAGGTCGTCGCCAACCCAACCCGGCAGCGCCAGGTCATTGAAAATCGACACGCTGAAGCTCCCTCTGCGGTGGAACAAGCTTGTGAGGTATCCGCTTTAATTTTGGCTGAATTGCAAATTTTACCGGATGCCAATCTTCATGATGATTACGAATTTTTTCGCCAGGCACGTGCCCAGCGCATGCCAGCCGGATTGTGGGATAAAATCACCCCGATCATGCAACTCACCCGTCCGCGCATGGTTCAATTACTCAATATTCTTCAATTTCCCAGCCCCCTGCTGGAATTGGCCGACCGTTTCCGATTACCCGAACGCGTGCTGCGCGAGATCCTCGGCCAACCGCAATCAGAGTGGGAAACTTTGGTGCGTCAAAGCATCCAGAATAGCCTGACATCCGACGATATTGTCGAGCATATCGCTGCAAAGGATGAAAAGAAAAGCACTTCAATCGAAAAAAGTACCCGCATTGGCCCTACACCCGAACGCAACGCTTTGCGCAGCTTGAGACGTTTTATGCGTGTTTTTCGCAAAATTGACGCCCTGCAGCAATCCGAAATTCTGGATAGCCTGGCGGACGAACTGGTTATCAATAAACAGGCGAAAGAAACCCTGCAAATAATGGAAGAATTTATTTCATTATTGAACGCACGCTTAAAAAGACGCTAGCCATCTTGATATAATTGCATAAAGCAGATCAGGCCTCGAGGCATGCTCCCCATTGATAGTACGATATATTGTAAGCCAGGTTTGAGGGAAGAATGCTTTCCATTCAGATTGCTACTTCGATGTTAAGCCTACCATCAAAAGATCAAATTCAACTTGAAACACACCCCCACGACCAATTCGTAACCGCGGTTACACTTTTTCATCTGAATTTCCCACTTATCCAAAAGGACGCACCACGCCTAAAATTCCTATTTTGTCCATTTAGTTGAAAACAATGGCAAATGATGGATAACTGTCATAGCAAGGAGGGCGCGTGAAACACAACGCAACAATCTTGTGATGTGCAAAAAAGATGCTTTGCTGCCTTACTCCTTCCATAAAGACACGCGTTATGGACCGTTCGTAACACGCCATACCATTGATGCTTTACGAACAAACTGGAGATATAAAATTGCAAAAGGCTTTCCTTCCTAGTGGGATTATGTCTCTTTCGCATGAAATCTCTCGTAAGATCGAAGATCTGGGAAACCATTTCATCCTCTAAAAACATACTCATCGCGGATGCTTCGCCCATGCGCCAACTACAAATAACATAAAGATGTGGCGCGTTACGAACTCATCCTAATAAAATCAGAGCGATCGTCGATAAATCTCCGCCATTCATCTCAGAATATTTTATATTGCCCAAATGGCGCAGCCAGTTTACTTCAGGTCTCGGAATTGAAGTGCAAGGGTATTAACACCTCTTTATTCCTGTTAAGGCAGCCGTTAAATTACTAAATATAAAATGGAACCCGTCTTCACCCCAGATTCGTAACCGCGGTTACACTTTTTTTTCCATGGATACACTTTCAAGGTTGAGATTATGGACTTTTGATAATAAAATAAGCGCAGTTCGTTATCTATAAATATCCCAAAAAACCAATTTTAAAAAATAGTCACAAAGCTTCAAATAACCCCATCCAGCTTCCTTGTCATAAAAGTATTCTCTCCTCTCAATTCTTGGAATACGGGTTCGCGATTATCGGCTTTGCTATAATCGTATTTTCTTGGCGATTGACATATCAATGATCATCAGCCTATCTTTGCAGGCTATTCGGTTTATATTGCTATTTTTTTTGATCTAGGGTATACTCTAGAAATATCAATGGGTCAACCCTAAGGGTCGCCGCTCGTCCATGCACCAATTCATGCACATTTATTTAGGGTCGTCCCTTATTTAAGAAATCTGTAGATTTGCGTTGAACAGGTAACGATTATGATTGTGATCGCAATCGCCAATCAAAAAGGCGGGGTGGGGAAAACTACGACCGCGGTTACACTTGCCAGTGGTTTTGCCAGGCGAGGACGGAAAACATTGTTGATCGATCTTGATGCACAGGGGCATGCTTCCCTCAGTCTGGGCGTCGAAAAAAGTGAAGATCTTTACCGGTGGTTGGTACAGGATAAGCCGCTCAAACAGGTGGTCAGATCGGTAAAACCCGGATTGGACCTGATCGGGTCTGACCGTAGTACCGAAACGGTTAAACGCCATATCGCTCTGCTTGATTTTCGAGAGCAGCTATTGGAACAACGCCTGGAAAAATGCAACTACGACCTGGTTGTACTGGATTTGGCCCCCTCCGTCGATGTGCTGCACACCAACGGGTTGGCTGCTTGTGATTGGGTCATTATCCCAACACGCTTGGATGCTTTAGCAATTGACGGAGTCAACGAAATCTTATTAAAAATGGGTGAATTGCGCCAAAATGGTTATGATTTTGACGGTTACCGCTTGCTCCCAACTTTCTTTGAGCGCACAACCTCTGAAACCATCGCGCAATTTCAGCAACTGATTAATACGTTTGGAGAGAATGTGCTGCCACCGATACCGCAGGACACACATGTACGTGAAGCAGCTGCATTCGGAAAAACGGTTTGGGAATACTGCCCCAACAGCCCGGCTGTCCAGGGCTATGCTAAGGGTAAAAATAAACAGGGTGGTTACGCTCAATTGGTTGAGCGACTTTTGGAGGTGTTTGATGGAAGATAACAGTAGACGAGAGATGATGGACCCGGCTGTGGCTGCTTTAATGGCATCGCTTGAATCCAAACAAGCTGAAGCACGTCTGCCGCGTCGCTTGCGAGAGAAAAAAGCTCGCGAAAGGGCTAAAATTCGGGCCCGCCGAGACTTTCGCGTTACCTATGATCTGCCGCCGGCTTTGAAGCAAACGATTGCAGATTTGGCTGAGGATTTGAGCGTTTCGGCCAGCCAACTTACAACCCTGGCCTTGGTGCGTTTTTTGGAAGCATATCATCTTGGTGAAATCGATATCAGTAAATATCGCAAACCATCACGCAGCCCGCGCTATGACTGGAAGTTGGTTTTTCCGAAAGAATGGTTTGAGAAAGAAAATTTGATGGGAAAAAAGAAGTGAGATTTTAAAGCGTAATAAATTCTGAGTAATGCGTTAGGAGGAATGGAAAACCTCAAATTGGGAAGGAACAAGGTGGAGGCAGCTTTTAATTAAGTTTATCGGGAAACAACTTGGTCTTATTTTGTTGCAGTCTCAAGCTGGCAAACCAATCGATTGTTCTTATTAAATAAAGTGTAACCGTGGTTACACTTTATTTTGTGTGTGGGATCTTTCACTCATTTAAATTTTCTTGACTTTAATTGAAACCGGTGACCACTGACGGAAAACTGTCTTAACGAGGAGGGCCTGTAAAACCCGGCAAAGCAATCCTGTTTAAGGTACTGGACTAGTAAGGGGCAATGTCCAAAATAAGGAGCAGTCATTTTTGTTTATTGCAGGATACCATCCGTCTCAGTGGCAGGCATAGCGATCATATTGAGAATATATTGGCATGCGACTGCCATCAAATTCGCACGTGAATTTCCAAGCGTTGACCAACGCATAATCGTAAAGATTGGATTGGTATTGAATGTCAGCCATCCTTTTGAAAGCTGAAAGATAATCATGAAAGAAGATATTTGAGAATTGTTATCAGACTCGCGATACAGTCAACCGGCTAAGCCAAAACTCGATTGAATTCTGCCATAAACAATTTTCCTTTGATGATATTCCGTTTCAATATATTTCGATATTCCTTTATTTGATATCATAGCTTTATTGAATTAATTTTTTTTTACAGCACATAATCCTGGCCGCAGCAATCAGAGACTGTTTATCATCCGGCTTGTATTTCTGGTTCTGGATTTCCGTATCTGCACTCGCAAGCTGACCAACCGGAATCGATTTACTTTTCCGCACATATATCCCGTTTTAACATAATGGTTGCCAGTTTTTATATGGCACTTTTCTTATTTAAAAAGTAAGGCGCATGCGTGTTCTGCCTGCATGTGTTCCGATATAATCTGCGTACAGCTGTAGTGCTGGAAATATTATCTTGACAATTGGTCCGATTGCTAACCCGTCATTTCTGGCGAGGACGGTTGCCTGGTTTTTTCTTTACGGTAATTAGAAAATTAGGTGATTAGTAAATTGGTAAAATAGTGATCTTGCATCCTAGCGGCCAGGCAACAAATCAACCAACTAAGCAACTAATCAACTAATGACCAATCAACAAACCAACTAATCAACAGACCAAGAAACCAACCAAGAAACCAACCACCATATGTATTAATTAAGTAATTAATTAAGTAATGAATATGAATCACGTGCAAAATCTGCACGCTATAGGGGGGCAAAAAATGCATTTACTAGGAGGGCAAAATCTGCACGCAGCCTCCAGAAGGTAATTTCTGCATGCTGGCCTTAAGGAAAAAACTGCTATCAGGCCAACCGGCAAGTTTTGCATGTTGGCCAGGATGCAATTGTTGCACGCTGGCAGAATACAGAATTAATGCCAACTGATTAATGCGCATAGCATTATAAGCCGCTTAAGAATAATTGCGCATAGATTAATATAACCTAATTGTCCAGTCAGGGGCATCTTGTTATTTTTATTTCCGGTGCTATAATAAATATAGAAGGGGGATGGTCTTGATGCTCAGCTCTTATATTTAAGGTTTATCCGGGGATGAATTCTTTTCTTTCGGGGCAAGATTGCTTCCCCTTGCAATTTTGCCCCAACTTTATTTAAACTTTCTAATTCCTATTTTGATACTCTAATTGAAAACGGTGGCAACTGATGGATAACTGTCATTGCGAGGAGGGCCTGTAACGTCCGACGAAGCAATCCTGTCCTAGGCGAGAAAGATTGCTTTGCAGCGCTGCTCATGACAAAAAGCAGTGATAGTTTGGCGGGTTACGAACTAACTTGAGTAAAAAAGTCAAAAGGTTTCCCTTCCGAGGGGGTATGATGTTTCTTTCACTTGAGATCTCGCGTAAGGGCGAAGCATCCGGGAAACCATTCCATCCTCTAAAAACACACCCATCGCGGATGCTTCGCCCATCAGCCGACTACTCCGACTCAGACCATAAATATGTGGTGGTTTGGCACGTTATAACTATACCCTACACCTGACCTGCATTGAGCAATGTTATTTCATCTTCGAATACCACCTTTCGGCGGTATATCCGAATCTCGCATTGACAACCCCATCATCAAAGGTCTGTAAGAAGGGCAATGCTTGCATGTATTGAGGGGAAAAATAAACCTCTAAAATCAGAACGATTGTGGAAAAATCATCGCCATTCATCCGCAGATCATTTTGCGTGGTCCGCAATGGCGCGACCAGCTTATGTGGGAGTGGTTTTCTCATATATAGGCTACCGGACGAAAAGTGAGGCATCAGGAGGTCATAAAGGTGGCTGATACGATCGGCAGTGCAGGCATTGGTTTTTTGTCAAACAAATGATATGCATGTTGATATGAAAAGCGACAGTGCCAAAAAACTCTTATAACAAGTAGTCTACACATATATTAAAAATCAGGAAACATTTGACTATTAAAAGTACTTGAATCTGTTCAAAAATATCAAATCGCTGCTGATAAAATGTTGCCCTTGGCCATGTAGAGTTGTTTATCCGCCAGTTGAATCAATTCGTTCAGTTGTACACTGTCGTGCGGATAGCTGGCCAGACCGTAGGAGATGGAAAGACTCTCAAATTTTTGTGGTTGAACTGGTACTTGACAGGCTTTCACCCGCTCAAGCAGTAATTCAACCGTTTCACGGGCCTGTTCCTGAGTACTTTCCGGAAAAAGAACAATAAACTCATCCCCTCCGAAACGTGCTAAGAAATCTGTTTTGCGAACAGAATCATTCATACATTGCGCCAAAAGACGCAACGAATTGTCCCCGGTAGCATGTCCATAGGTATCATTGATGCGCTTAAATCCATTCAAATCCAGCATGGCAATACTGAATTTGCGATTGTAGCGGCTGGAAAGCTCAAGCACCTTTTGTGCTTCCCATTCAAACGAGCGCCGGTTGGGCAGGTTGGTCAAAGGATCAGTGAAGGCTTGCCTGGAAATTTCAGCATACAAATTGACATTTTGAATCATATGGCCGGCCTGGTTAGCCAACCGGTTGAGAGTTTCAATTTCATTTTTATCAAAAATACCGGTAATAAGTTTTGCCAGCGTCATGACACCTAATACGCGCTGATCACGAATAATTGGGATGCCGACAATGCTGCCACACCAATCCCAGGGAGTATCTTCAAACAATGGATGTCTGCAAATATCCTCGACTACAATCATTTTCCCGCTGCGGGCAACCTGATAAGTTAAGCCATTTGGGCGCGGCTCAGCCCAGGCTCGACCGGCCGAGCCATCCCGAAAAAGTGCCGCACCAAAATATAATTTCTCGTCCTTATAGAGAAAAATATGAGCATCATTGGCTTGTGGCAGCATCTTTAAAGCTGTATTCAGGATGGAATTCAGCACTTCTTCCAAATTAAGGCTTTCTGTCATGCTCAAACTGGCGCGTAACATCTGATCCAATTCGTTAATTTTTTGTTCGGCAGCTTCCAGACGAATTTGCCATTTCAATAAATTGGAAAGTAATCGGGCAACCTGTTCAGCTATTCCCAAATCCTCTTTCCCAAATAAGGGTTGATCATCATTTCGATACATCAAAAATAAACCAATAGTATCTTTCTTAAACTGAATCGGTAAAACCATTGTAGATATAATGCGATTACGTTCAGCCCATTCGGCTGTTTCATCATTTATTTGAGCCATCTCAGATTGAGTCATGATTGTGGGACTATCTGTCTTTTGGAATTTGAGAGCAAGTTCATTGAAATCAACTTCATGCGCTCTGGAAGTGAAAAGAGTTTCGGGTGACCAGGAAACCCAATCCACACCATGTCCTAGACCGCTATGTAAAATGGCATAGGTACAACCAAACAAACAGAAATTTTCAACCAGCCATTGGTTAAAAAAATCGATGGACTGTCGACTGGTTTCAAGCGTTCTTAAGCCATCTAACAATGTTGCGAGCGGTGAATTTTCCTGAAATTTCATTATTGCCAATTAACTCCACTGAAGGCTGAGTTTTAATCCCAATCATCATTATTATTATTCGGATCGGAATAGAATATATCAAAGTTTCTTTGTTTTTACAATCAAACCTATAACGAGCCAAAGAATGTGCCCGGCTCATGGGCGAAGCAAGCGCAATCGGTGTGTTCTTGCAGAAGGGATGGCCCGGATGCTGCGCTGCCCCTGCCAGCAAAGGTCGAATAGAAAGAGGAATGCTGGGGATATTTCACGATCAAAAATGACAGCAAAATCAGAGTAATTGCCGAAAAATCACCACCGTTCATTCACAGATCTTTTGGAGTGGCCCGCAATGGTGCGATCAGGGTATTTTTGTCCATTATCGAGATCGCTTTCCGGGCTGCTTTCACTACTTAAAAACAGAATACGGTAAAATAGGGAATGGGGTATCCCTTGTCATGGATATTTACAATCCCACCTGGATAAAATGGAGAATGTTTATGAAGAAACTCAGCGTCATCATCCCTGTATATAACGAAGAAGATTACATATCCACAACTTTGATGCGGGTACTCGCTGCCAATACCCTCAATTTAGAAAAAGAAATTGTGGTGGTCGATGATGGTTCTACAGATAAAACAGTTGTAGTTGTACAGGGAATCGCAGCCATCCATCCAGAGGTGATGTTATATCAACAACCCATCAATATGGGTAAAGGCGCTGCCTTAAGACGCGGTTTTGCTGAGGCGACCGGGGATATTATCCTGATTCAAGACGCAGATTTGGAATATGATCCGGAAGACTATCCCACGCTGCTCAAACCGATTAAGGATGGTAAGGCAGACGTTGTTTATGGATCACGATTCCTGGGCGGACCACACCGGGTGATGTATTACTGGCACTATCTTGGTAACCAACTGTTAACGCTTTTTTCAAATATTACCTGTAATCTCAACCTATCTGATATGGAGACAGGTTACAAAGTCTTCTTGAAGGAAGTTATCCAACCGATTCCATTGCGCTCGAATCGTTTCGGAATTGAGCCGGAAATTACCGCAAAAATTGCGCGTCGTAATTGGCGTATTTTCGAAACTCCGATTTCCTATTATGGTCGTTCCTATGAAGAAGGCAAAAAAATTGGTTGGAAAGATGGATTTCAGGCGATCTACTGCATCATTCGCTATGCAATTGCAGATTAAACGGCGACCATGATTGCAATTCCGGTGATTTGGGCTGCCTCAGTCTTTATGCCGGGCGTAAGTGCTTATCCTTTTAGCATTGAAAAAGCCATTCATAAATAACGCCAATTTTCGAAGAATATGATTTCCTGGGAGGAAAAACAATCATGAAGAATTTTGTGTATTGGAACCCAACGCGGATTGTATTTGGTGCCGGCAGCATTGCTCAATTGAAGCGGCTTGTCCCGGCCGGGGTGAAAATTTTGCTGCTCTATGGTGGAGGCTCCATTTTTAAAAATGGTGTACACGCACAGGTCCTGGAAGCTTTGCAAGGCTGGCAGTTGATAGAATTTGGGGGAATTGAGCCTAACCCAACCTACGAAACTTTAATGCAAGCGGTTGAAATTATAAGAAAGGAAAATATTGATTTTCTTTTGGCGGTTGGCGGCGGTTCGGTGCTGGATGGTACCAAGTTCATCGCCGCTGCTGTTCCTTATGGTGAGGTTGATCCGTGGGATATCCTGGCAAATGGGGCCAGAGTCAGCGCTGCAATTCCTTTTGGGAGTGTCTTGACATTACCGGCAACCGGGTCGGAGATGAATTCCGGGGCGGTTATTTCACGCAAGTCAACTCAGGAAAAACGCAATTTTAGCTCACCTTTTACCTTTCCTCTCTTTAGCATCCTCGACCCGACCAGTACCTTCTCTTTACCTGCCAAACAGGTACGTAACGGCATTGTGGATACTTTTGTACATGTAGTGGAACAGTACCTGACCTTTCCCCAGGCAACCCCCTTGCAAGATCGACAGGCTGAGGCAATTTTGTTGACGCTGGTTGAACAGGCAGAAGCCATTCTGGCTGAGCCGAAAGAATATGATGCCATGGCAACATTTATGTGGTCAGCCACTCAGGCATTGAACGGGGTTATTGGTTGCGGGCTGGTGCAGGATTGGGCTACGCATACGATTGGTCATGAGTTGACTGCTTTCTATGGGCTCGATCATGCTGAGACTCTGGCCGTTATTTATCCGGCCCTTTTACGCCATAAACACGAAAGTAAGCGTGAGAAGCTGTTGCAATATGGCGAACGCATTTTCGGAATTAATCAAGGCAGCCAGGTTGAACGTGTTGAGGCAGCTATCGCCGCCACAGAACAATTCTTCCACAAAATTGGCATGCCCACAACACTTGGGGATTATCAAATTAATCCACAGCAAGCCGCAGAACGTATCGCTGAGCGCATGAAAGCGCGAAACAACAAGATCGGTGAACATGACGATATCCTGCCTGAGGATGTGCACCAAATTGTTTTGGATGCCGGATAGAACATTTTTCAAAAAACCACAATCAATTTGTGTGAACACAGTCGGCAGCTGATCATTAACTTGCGTCAAACCAATTTAATTAATTGGTGTTGTCTTCAGAGAGTAAAATATTTTATTTCAAATGTTGCCTTTTGCGTGAGTTCTTTCCCGCCATCCTTCACGTTGTTGGCCGGGAGTGATAAGCAGCCCTTCCCGTTAGATTCTGCGCCAACTCATTTGAGTGGTGGCAACCAATAATAGACCTGGCCATCATCCGAATCATCCAATACGCCCAGGTCAGCTGTAAACGACTTAACTTTCTTAAGGGCTACATCGCCATAACGGTTGCGTAAATCCCGTTCGAACTGAGGTTGGTGCAAAAGAAGGTAGGCACCATCCTCTCGGAAGAGCTTATCCAGCTTGGTGTTCCCCTCTCCGAATGGTAATGTCTCTTTCTGATCGAAGCGGTTGTAGATGGTGGTGAGATCATACGGAAATTTGTTTAAATATAGTAAATAGAGCGCCGGGTCATTGGCAATCCAGGGTACGTCAAGCGGCAGGCTGCGGGCGGCCTTAAGCAGTGTTGATTCCTGGAAATATTTGGCAGTATAACCCAGTCCATAATGGCGGCGGTCATACAACATTTCTTTGCTGATAGGGTATAAGATGTTTATTGCATAGACTGCGTAAATGACCAAAAACACCATTGCTGCCCCCATCATCTTCTTTCCTGCGGGTATGAGCACAAGCGCAGAGGCAATCATAATCCACCAAAAAACCAACAGTGGTATTAGAGTACGGTTGTTGATATCAGGCGGCAGGCTGGAGAAGAGATAGGCAGCCAGAATCATGAATGTATATAGTATGCAAAAAAGACCGGCCGAAAGCGGTAGCAACAAAGCTAGCCGCTGTTTGGGATCAATTACCCGTCTGCGACGTCTGAGAAGAAAAATTGCCCCAACGATGAGTATCAGAGTGACGATCAGAAACAAGGAATCCTGTACTTTGGGGGAAAGCGGGTGTTGATCAGGAACAGGTAACCAACCGGAAATAGTTTGTTGAAATTCAAGGACAAAGTTCCTCAAACTCTTGAACAAGTCCGGCGGAAAAACCATCTGCCGGCTGGATGATGCTGGTTGGCGGGAAACAACTATCCAGAGCGCAAAGGGCAGCACCGCTGAACCAGTGAAGCTTACAGCCAATTTCAATTTCTCCTTCCAACGGTCGCCTGCGGTGAGCAGTATCAGACTAAGCCCCAGAAATATATTTACCAGGCCGATATAGCGGGTTAGCAGAGAGAGCCCTGCCAACAATCCGGCAGAGTACAATATCCAAATCTTACCAGTATCAAGGTAGAGTAACAGGCCAAAAAAAGTGGCAATGCTCAGGAACAGAAACAAGGGCTCGCTCATTGCTCCGTCAAAGTTATTAATCCAGTCCGGCGTGATGATCAGCACTGCGAGTAACACCAGAGTTAACACTTTGGATCTGGAAAAATAAAACGTGCCTGATCCCACAATCAACGTACTCAAACTGTAACTAAAAATGTTAATTACGGTGGTAGTGGTGAAGGGATGAATGCCGAATAAAAGGAAAAAACTGAGAACGAGTGGATAGAACGGCTGGTGCAGGGTCAGCGGTGAAAAGCTGCCACTTGGGTTCGAGACGCTAAGACCGTGACCTAAGACCAAGTTCCGGGCTGCCGAAACATAAGCGGCTGAATCACTGAAAGCCCAGGGCCCCTGCTTCATGTCGTAAACCATGATGGCCGCCGCCAACAAGGCGAACCCGGCCGGAAAAACGAAAAACCAGTACATTCGCAGCCAGGTCCAAAGCTTTGTTTTCAGCCAGGTTGGCCTATTTTTATCAAGGTGTAGGTTTGAAGCCATAAACGCGAATTCCATCCTTTTCCGTTAACGGGATCAACCCGTTGGCGAACATTTCTGCCTCCACACTGGCAAATTGATCATAACGCCGAGGGTCGATCACAATATACGCTACCTGGTACTCCCGCAGGGTTGATATTGAGCGCTCATCCGGGAAAGTGGCCAGGACAGTCTGTAAATATTGATACTGCGGCGGTTGGTTGGCATTGAAGAATCCACCTGTGATCGCTTTGTGATGAGTGAGGGTATAGTAAATCTGTGCCTGGTCAGTTGAGTCTTCGAATGGCATTTGCACCACAGCACCCGATGCGGGCTGAGCTGCCAGCCAATAATCTACCGGTCGCGCTTCGATTTTCTTTAGGGATGGCCGCATCGTGCCTGGAAAAAACTCGAACAGTACCAAAATGACTAATAAGCCGGTTACCCAATTTCTCTGAGTTTTTTTTATGTGAACAAGCAGCCAATTGGCACCCAACCCGGCAGCCAGGGTTGAAAAAATAAGTGTAAAGAAGCCAATCCGCATGACAGCCCGCATTTTCGAAAAGAATGGCAAATACTTGAAAAGCAAGGCCGCCGGCAAGGGGATGGGTGTTTTTTGCCCGCTAATTGGGCTGATAAATTCGATCAGTTTGTTATTCCAATGCAATTGCGGCCCAAGGGCCAGGATGAAAGCGGTTACCATCATTACCCGAGCGATCATCAATAGGTTTTGATCAGCGATTTGTTTACGATGCCGGATGGCAATTACAATCAAAACAAGACTGACCAATCCTATATAAAGTGAACTTTCCATCCAGAGCGAGTGATCGAGTATGCGGCTGCTCCATTTGCCAAACAGGAAATGACTGGAGGCAAAAGCAAAAAAGTCAGTTGGACTGGTTGAGTAGCGGCTGGCATATTCCAGGCTGCGATCCGCCAGGCCGCCTTGATTTGAAAGCGAGAGGAAAGGCTTGAGCGCCAGGTAGAGCAGCGGCAAGCTGAAAATCCCTGTGATAGCTGTGCGCAGCCAAAACCATTTCTCAAAAATGATCTTATGATTTGCGAAGACCCAATAGGATAAAACGAATACAACCGACATTAAGAGTGTGAAATAGAGATAATACATGGAACTAAGTGCAATTAAACCCAGTGACAGGGCTACGGTGATGCTGGCGACCCAATGCCAGTGTTTTTGTGTCCGTAGAATTTCATACAAACCCATAAAGTAAAGTGGGAACCAGGCAGTGCCGGCAAGATTGAGATGACCGGCTTGAAAGTGTGCGATACGGTAGGGTAAGAAGGCATAAATGGTACCTGCCAGCAGGGCCGCACCGCGTGATTTTGTCAGATGATGAACCCAGATGTACATCGCCAGACCTGAGAGGAAGAAGGTTATCCACATGGCAATGTTATAGCCTGCCACGGGACCCCACACCAGGCTGAAAGGTACGCCTGGCAGGGTGGATGCCAGCGCGGTATCCGTGGTGGATAGGTTCCATCCTTCCGGGAAGTTCATCATTGGGTTAAAAAAGGGTGAAGATCCCCCCTCAAAGATTACTTTTTGATACCAGCGCACCAGCCACGAAAAATAGAGCCCATCACCATAGCCTCCCACAATTGAATCGCGAAAGTGCAGGATCAACGGGAATGTGATCAGCAGTGCAATCAAAAGATAAAAAGCACCTGCCAGGATATAGTGACCGTACGTGCGGGAAGCGTTCCTTGGTTTCATAAAAGATAATTATTATGATTATAACTGGTTTGATATCCCAGAGCCACTTTGTGAGTTCAGACTTAAGTTTGTTAGCAATGGATATCGAAATGCCAGCTCTACCTCGCTAAGATTTTTTACCCTTATTCTGTCCTACCTGACTTGAATCCCTGGAATGGCCTGAACCTTGCACAAGATTATTGTGCCCTGGATTTCCCGTTGCGACCGAATCACCCGGGTGCCTGTCAGAATTGTTAAGCAAATTTCAGCAACTGTGAACGAGTTGTATATTTACTGAGTGACGAAAAAGGTTAATTTGCTTATAATATAGAGGATGATCATGACGCTTAATAACGAAAAATGACCACCGAGTTGAGGAAATTGAGGTATGAGCGTGCAGCCGTTAGTTAAAACCACTTTTTCAGGCAAACTATTTCTATCTTACCTGAATGAACTGCGCGCCTTGGTCGGTGAAAAAAGTGTCTTAATGGTGTTAAGAAAAAGTGGTGCCTTGGGAAATATTCGCGACATTGTTTCCACCCGCCACGAAAAAATTACACCCCCCCAGGCACTGGTTGCTATCAATCAATGTATCGAAGATATTTTTGGAGAAACCTCATTAAGAACGGTGGTTTATAACGCTGCGAAAATGAGTTTTCGATCCAGCTTTGGTGAGACTGCTATGATCAAGGAAGCCAGTAACTGGATTCAGTCTCATCCTCAGAGTCCGCTGCGTTTAAGAGCCAGCCTCGAGACGATCTCATATCTAATGGAAAGCACCAGTGACCAGAAAGTCCACCTGGATGAAAGTTCCAGCCATTACCATGTCGTTGTACAGAACTGTATTGCATGTTATGGTCTGGCTGAACAGCACTCGCGTTATTGTTATTACAATGTCGGATTGATCCGTGGGGGGCTGCATCTCTTATTTGGGAAAGATGATTACCCGGTTCAAGAATTGGCTTGTGTGACCAATGGTGACGATGTCTGTGAATTTATTGTGCGCAAATTTCCTTTCTCGGATAATGAACGCGGAAGTGGCAAAACCGGCTTTTTATCGCTCCCGGCACATTTGAGATAAACGCTTGAATCGTTAACCGGCGATTTACTTTTTGGGGATTAATAAGCAAATTAAAGGATGCCTGATTGAGTGAGTCAGGTTTATCCTCACAATAAGCCATTAACGGATCTCCAGAATCAGTTTTGCTCTATTTGCCATCCCAGCCTGCCAAACGCGCCATCAGATGCCAGAAAGCCTGTGCTTTCAATGAACATTGCAATTTGTTGCTATGGGCACAATCACCCATTTGCGAAAGATTCTGACATTCAAATGCAGCGGGGTGGTTGCTGCACCAGCTGGTGCACCAGCTGCAACTGTCATTTGCATTGGGATAGTAAGTACCGGCTGGGTCGTACGATTCAATATCAGCAAAATCAAAGAGCACTTTGTCATTTTGATCAACATAAGCACGCACCAGATTATTGTTGCGCCACAGGGTGCTGCCGGTTGCAGTGCCATCCGTGTGACCGGTGTAGTAAATAGTGCTCACACCACTGTATTCCTCTTCCAATTGATTCAGAGTGCTCATGTAAGCTTGAACTTGTGAGATCGAATAGCTCGACATTTGTCCGCACCAGGTCCAAAGTGAAAAATCGAAGAACCCGCTATTCAATACGCTGCGGGTATGAGACAAACCGGAAGCAGACTCCCAATACATTTCGGGGGTGATGTAAGTGTTACCTGGATAGTTGTTGCCATCATAAATACCGAGCGCGGTTGGATCGGAAGGCAGGGCTGTTACCCCGCTAACCCGAATCGATACGTTGTATTTGGAATCCTGCGCCTCCAACCATTCCAAGCCGGTCAATATCTGGCTGCCATGAGAGGTGTGGGCATAGTGCACCACATATTTGCGTGCCTGGGTAATCCAATAATCAGGAATTTCATGAACATTGGTCGAAAGATGATTAACAACAATGGGTTGACTTTGATTTGTTTGATTGGCTATCAGCGGCAGATAAATTTTCGGTGGGTCTTCAGACGCACCAGCTGCTTTTTGAAATGGCTGCTGGAAAAAAGCAACGAGCATGGTGGCCGCTAAAATGGTGGCGAAAATGAAAAGTCTACGCATAGAGGGCTCCTGTGGAAAGTTCATAAATCGCGCTGGGTGTTCCTATTGTACAAAAAAAGTTACACTATTGGGTGTGCCTGTTAATCAATTGTAAGGTTTACTTATTGCAAAATCTACAGATAAATCGAGAAGGTCGAAAGCACGAGCAGCCAGCACTAACCCTACCCAGTCGACAATCACTAAATCCACTTTGTGATAAGCCAGCTAATCGACCAATCATTAAATCAACTAATCAACTACAATCAAATCCACCCCTCAACCGCTCAGTAAAGTCCTATTTTTCGAATGCAAGTATTCCCGTATTGATGTACATACTTAGTCTTGACAAATGTTCAAGCGAGGTTTATATATAAGCACGCTTAACTATTTGGAAAGGTGAAGTGATAGTAATGGATGAGTTATTTTTACAGACCATGCAAAATTGGATGGGAATTTTCATGCGGCGTTCAATGAGCAAATTCCGCCAGTATATGATCGATAATGGTCTTTCGATGACACAGATGACTTCCATGTTTCTGATCATGCACAGCGGCAGTAGCAGTATATCTGATTTGGCAGCCCACCTGGATGTCTCCAATGCAGCTGCCAGCCAGTTAATTGATCGCTTGGTTCAGCAAGATTTGCTGACGAGGACTGAAAACCCAAGTGATCGCCGTAACAAATTACTCGAATTGACTGAAAAGGGCAAGACCATTGTGGCAAAGAGCATGCAGGCTCGTCAGGGGTGGTTACAAGAACTGGCGATTACATTGGATGAAACCGAAAAGAAAAAAATCATTTCAGCGCTTGAAATTATGAACTCCAAAGCTGAAGAGTTAGCACCGTCAACCGGGCCGATATGTCCGGAAAGCCTTTGATAGAAGGAGCATTCATAGATGCTTAGAATTGCAAAATACTTAAAACCATATATTCCATTAATCCTGATTACCATAGCACTTTTGTTCTTACAGGCAAATGCCGACCTGGCGTTGCCGGATTATCTCTCGAGAATTGTTAACAATGGTATTCAGCAAGGGGGCGTGGAAACCGCGGTTCCTGAAGTCATTCGTGTCAGCGAAATGGACAAACTGACTCTCTTCATGACGCCGGAGGATAAATCCCTTGTGTTGGGCCAATATTCACTGTTAAACGAATCAGACAGTGACTACCAGAAGATCATCAAAAAGTTTCCTAAAGCAGGGCAACAAGCAGTCTATCATTTGCAAAAGGTAGATAAAGAGATGCTGGATAAGTTAAGCCCCATCATGGGCAAGGCGTTTCTAATTGTGTCCGGAATTGAGACTTATCAGGCTGATCCCAGTAAAACACCCCCGATGGGCACGGGAATGCAATTTGATCTTTCCAAATTACCGCCCGGAACCGATATATTTGAAGCCTTGAAAAAAATGCCGGCTGCTCAGTTGCAACAAATAACGAGCAACATTGGGGCAGGCTTTCAAAAATTTAATGACAAAACCATCAATCAAATGGCAGTTACAGCTGTCAAAACAGAATATATCGCTTTGGGGGCTGATGCGGGTCAATTACAAACAAGCTATATTTTAAATATCGGTACCATTATGCTGTTGCTTTCGCTCCTATCTGGGACTTCCACTATTTTGGTGGGCTTGTTTGCCTCTCGCACAGCAGCCGGCCTTGCTCGTGATTTACGCAAAGATACATTTGCCAAGGTTGAGAATTTTTCCAGCACGGAGTTTGATCGCTTTTCGACAGCCTCTTTGATCACGCGGACAACCAATGATGTCACTCAGATCCAAAGTGTGACCATTATGATCATGCGGATGGTATTCTATGCGCCTATCATTGGCATCGGCGGCATTATTCGTGCGATTGGGAAGAGCGCCAATATGTGGTGGATCATTGCTGTGGCGGTCATCACGCTTTTAGGTTTAGTTTTGATTATATTCTCAATTGCATTACCCAAGTTCAAAATTATTCAAAAATTGATCGACCGCCTTAACCTGGTTACGCGTGAAAATCTTTCCGGTATGATGGTTATTCGTGCCTTTAATAAGCAAAAATTTGAGGAGAACCGTTTTGACAGAGCCAATGTTGATCTAACCAACAATACTTTGTTTATTGCTCGATTGATGGCTGTCTTGATGCCGCTCATGATGTTGATCATGAACGGGCTTTCATTGCTTATCATCTGGGTTGGTTCGCATCAAGTTGCTCAATCCAGTATGCAGGTTGGCGATATGATGGCCTTTTTGCAATATGCCATGCAAATTGTGATGGCTTTCCTGATGATGTCATTTATGTTTATCATGCTGCCACGAGCCTCTGTTTCGGCTGGCCGTATTGCTGATGTGCTTGAGACTCCGATAGAGATTAAAGACCCCCTCCAACCGAAACAATTACCCAGCCCGGTTCGTGGTAAAGTTGAATTTCGCGATGTATCTTTCCGATACCCGGATGCGCAGGAGGAAGTAATTTGCAACATCAATTTCACTGCCCAGCCCGGGCAGACCACAGCCATCATCGGATCGACCGGATCGGGCAAATCGACAGTGATCAACTTGATTCCGCGCTTCTTTGATGTGACTGATGGAGGCATATACGTTGATGGGATTGATATACGTGAATTAAAACAACACGAATTACGCGACCAGATCGGCTTCATTCCACAGAAAGGGAATCTTTTCAGCGGTACGATAGAAAGCAATTTGCGTTATGCTGATGAGGATGCCAGCGATAGTGCCCTGGAAGAGGCCATTGAAATCGCTCAAGCGAAAGAGTTTATCGATGAATCACCGGATGGTTTACAGACGGAAATCTCACAAGGTGGCTCGAATGTCTCGGGTGGACAAAAACAACGCCTGGCTATTGCCCGCGCGTTGGTCAAAAAACCACCTATTTATATCTTTGATGACAGTTTTTCCGCGCTTGATTTTAAGACAGATTCACGCTTGCGTGCGGCTTTAAAAAAGAAAACGGGCGAAAGCACAGTAATTATCGTCACCCAACGGGTTGCCACCATTATGAATGCTGACCAGATCCTGGTATTCAACGAGGGTGAAATAGTTGGTAAGGGAAGGCATAGTGAATTAATGAAAGATTGTGAAACCTACCAGGAAATTGCTTACTCGCAATTGAGCAAAGAGGAGTTGAAATGAGCGTTGCCAACAATAAATCCTCCAAAGTAGAAACCCCAGCCCCACGCCGTAGTCACGGCCCAATGGGTGGTGGCCCAATGGCTATGATGAAAGGTGATAAAGCACGCGATTTTCGCGGCACAATGATCAAATTAATTGAATATTTGGGGGTCTATCGGCTGCCGATTTTAATCACGTTGATTATAGCAGCCGCATCCACTGTCTTTTCTATTGTCGGCCCAAAAATATTGGGGAAGGCAACCACAAAACTTTTTGAAGGTGTAATGGCGCAGTTATCCGGTTCGGGAGAAGGCATTGATTTTGTCTACATCGGCAATATCATTTTGCTGGCGCTCGGATTATATTTGCTCTCTTCAGTTTTGGCTTACATCCAGGGTTGGATCATGGCAGATATTTCGATGAAGATCACATATCGCTTCCGGCGCGAGATTGCAGCCAAAATCAATCGTATGCCACTTAAATACTTTGACAAGACTCCCCAGGGCGAGGTGCTTTCGCATATCACCAATGATGTTGACACAGTCAGCCAAACGCTTAATCAGAGTCTTTCTCAGATTATTACCTCAACCACGACAGTCATTGGTGTTTTGATCATGATGTTAACCATCAGTTGGCAGATGACGCTTGTGGCAGTCTTGATCGTTCCGCTTTCCATGGGTGTGATTGGCTTGATCATCAAACAATCTCAAAAATACTTCAAGCAACAACAAGATTACCTTGGTCATATCAATGGGCACGTCGAAGAGATGTATGGCAGCCACGTGATCATGAAAGCCTTTAACGGTGAAGAAAAGAGTATTCGCAAATTTGATGACTTGAACGCGACCTTATTTAGCTCTGCCTGGAAATCACAATTCCTTTCCAGCTTGATGATGCCGATTATGAATTTTATCGGCAATCTTGGCTATGTAGCCATTTCAGTGCTGGGCGGTTGGCTGGCGGTACGCGGCGCAATTACAGTCGGTAACATTCAGGCATTTATTCAATATGTGCGCTCATTTACACAACCGATTGCCCAGATAGCAAATATCTCGAATGTACTGCAACAAACTGCCGCTGCAGCCGAACGCGTCTTTGCGTTTATGGAACAACCTGAAGAGATAGAAGAAACGAAAGATCCGCTTAAGATCAGCGATATAAAAGGTAAGGTTGAATTCAAACATGTGCGTTTTGGTTATGAACCTGAGAAAACTGTCATCAAGGATTTCTCACTGGTCGTGCAACCCGGACAAAAGATCGCTATCGTTGGCCCAACCGGCGCTGGCAAGACCACTTTAGTCAAATTGCTGATGCGTTTCTATGATATCAATTCAGGCGCTATTTTGGTGGATGATCACAACATTCAGGAATTCACCCGCCACGATCTGCGCAAGATTTTCGCAATGGTTTTACAGGATACCTGGCTCTATAACGGCACCGTGATGGAAAACATCCGCTATGGTCGTGAAGATGCAACCGACGAGGAAGTGACGCAGGCAGCGATAACCGCACATGTAGATCACTTCATACGTACTCTGCCGGAAGGCTATGGCTTCATTCTAAATGAAGAGGCATCCAATGTATCACAGGGACAGAAACAGCTACTGACCATTGCGCGCGCGGTTCTGGCAGATCCAAGGATCCTGATTCTGGATGAGGCTACCAGTTCAGTCGATACCCGCACTGAAGTATTAATCCAAAATGCGATGGATAACCTGATGATCGGGCGCACCAGCTTTATTATCGCCCACAGGCTCTCCACCATCCGCAATGCCGATTTGATCCTGGTATTACATGACGGTGATATCGTCGAGACTGGCAGCCACGAAGAATTATTAAAGGCCGGCAGTTTCTATTCAGAGCTGTACTACAGTCAGTTTGAAGAAGCGATGGTAGCTGTCTAAATGTACAAAATAGCAGGGGCATGGTCTGACAGCATGCTCCTGCTATTTATTTTGGATAATAAAAATCAGTTTTCCTATCCTCAAAGGGCAAAAATTAATTATATCTGCTCTTTTAATCGTTCAATGCCGTAAAAACCGAATAAAAACCGCTTTTAACATTAGAAAATTTTTGATAAATGTTGTAACTTTGTATACACTGAAAGTATCATGAAGTTCACCTCTACCCGTGACCAATCTACTTGGGCTATCCTGTTATGGCTGGCGTTTTTTGCGTTGGTTTTACTAATACCTTTTCGCTTTGTGATAGCCGCAGATGAACCGCCTGATCAATATCTCAATACACCGCCACTTTTGGTTGACCCTGCTCCAATTGATCAAATATCTTCCAAAGGATCAGACACAATCTTTGCCATTTATCTGCCGATTGTTCACAAAGCTGGGATAGCCAACGGCTTCCTTAATATTCAGGATCGGCAGACAGTGGTCAGCTACTATCAGAATGCGTATGCTAACGCACCACAACCAGCGATCAATTGGACTGGAAATCTGGGAAATTGTGTGCCTGGACAACTGGCTGCGGATTATCAGGCAGCAGTGCTGGCGCGCATCAACTTCTTCCGGCGCATGGCCGGCGTACCGGCGCAGATCACCTTTTTGCCTGCGTATAATGAGAAAGCCCAGGCGGCCGCCTTAATGATGAGTCGCAATAATGCCCTGATGCATAATCCGCCTTCTGATTGGTTGTGTTTCACAACCCTTGGTAAAAATGGCGCATCTTCTTCAAACCTGGCCATGGGTGCCTATGGCTGGGTAGCTATCGATCTATACATGAAGGACCCGGGCGATGGCAATGGTTTTGTCGGTCACCGGCGCTGGATTCTCTACCCGCAAACACAGAACATGGGCAGCGGGGATATCCCTCCCCAGCCAGGTTTTGCTTCAGCAAATGCGCTGGTAGTTTTAGATAACCATTTTTATGATGCCCGCCCGCCAACCCGTGAAGCCTACGTTGCCTGGCCGCCGCCCGGTTATGTTCCCTACAATCTGGTACAACCACGCTGGTCGTTTTCTTATGCCGGCGCAAAATTTGAGAATGCTACCATCAGCATGCAATCCTTGGGCAAACAGGTCCCGGTTATAAAAGAGAGCGTGCATGAGGGTTATGGCGAGAATACGATCGTGTGGATACCGGATGGCCTCTCTGGATGGTCCAACTGGCCTAGGCCAGCCAGTGACCGTCAGTACGTGATAAAAATCCAGAATGTATTAATCAACAATGTCGCCACAAATTTCCAATATAATGTGATTGTGATTGATCCTGAGCATTGATCTGCAAAGATCATGGTTGGCAGGAACTTGCCAGGCAACATATTTTGCCATGAAAGTGAAACCAGTATGATTTATCCCGAAATGCGCCGTTCGGAAAGAAAAATGGACGATCAAAAAAGCTTACAAATCTTGCAAAGTGCCGAGTATGGCGTGCTCTCCACCGTCGATTCCGGAGGACAACCGTACGGAGTGCCACTCAACTATGTTTATCATCAAGGGGCACTTTATTTTCACGGTGCACAAGTTGGCCATAAATTGAATAACTTGCAAAATGAAAGCCGCATTTCTTTTTGCGTGGTTTCACGTGCAGAAGTTGTCCCGCAGCAGCTCAGCACCAATTTCGAAAGCGTGATCGTTTTTGGCAGGGCCGCCATTGTGGAGGGAAAGGCAAAAATCCAGGCATTGCGCTGGTTGCATGAGCGTTTTGTAGGCCCTTTAACACCCGCAGCACTGGCGGATTTGCAAGAGCAGCAGGAACATACCCTGGTGGTCAAAATTGTGATTGAGCACATGACCGGCAAAGAAAGAGATAACGGCTAGCGGGTAGTTAGGGTAGTTCGTTGCCGCTTCGCGAGCGGGCAGCTCGTAGTTAAAAGCGGATCGTGAGTCAGAATGGATAATTGCCTGGCTAGGAAGGGGCCAATTTAATCAGCTTGATTGCTTCATGCGTAAACCTGGTCTTGAAATTACCATATGAGAGAAAGTAGGTTGGGCATGTCCGTCTGGGAAATTGCCCGGCTGCGTAGGGCGCTATTCAACCAGCTTGATTGTTGCCTGAGTGCCCAACAATTCTCCTCGGATATTGAGTTGACGATCGTGTTTGATTTAATCCCTTATCTAAGCTGGGTAATTGTGTATATCGAATTGGTCAAGGAATATCATCCTCATCTTTTTATCTGGAAGCCTGGCTTGGGGGTCAGACTGCAATCCTTACCGCGATAAAAACATGGCCGATGCTCAACAACAAACCAGGCTTCGGGTTTTCAAGCGATGCATTCATCTGGAAGCCTGGCTTAGGGTCAGACTGCAATCCTTACCGCGATGAAAACATGGTCGACGATCAACAACAAGCCAGGCTTCGGGTTAAAAGTAGCGCTATTGACCCAATAATCTCTATAGAAAGTCCAAAACCAGGTTTCTGGTTGAATCAAGGTAAAGTTGCTTCCCCAATCTACTCTTTCATCCCGCCCGAAGCCTGGTTTTCATCCGTATCTAGAAGCCTGGCTTGGATTCTAAAATAAGTCCTTATACTCTTTTTTTGTACACCTTATTCAGGATGATTAACTATCAGCTCGCGCAACAGCGACAAGCTCGCGAAGCGGCTACAACCTACCGCTACATGGTAAAATCAGCCATAAGAATCAACAAAATCCGGAGAATACCAACATGAACTTTGCCGAAAAAATTGCTCAACAATACCAATTACGCAGCAGTCAGGTGCAAACCACCATTGAGCTGCTGGATGAAGGCAACACCATTCCTTTCATTGCCCGATATCGCAAGGAAGCTACCGGCAGCCTGGATGAAGAACAATTACGGCAAATACAAAGTACTTTGGAGCGCTTGCGGGCCGTGGATGATCGCCGTGCGTCCATACTGAAATCGATCAGTGAACAGGGCAAGCTCAGCGATGAATTGCAGACGAGTATTAATCGTGCCGAGAGCCTGGTGCAGTTGGAGGATCTCTACCTGCCATATAAACCCAAACGGCGTACGCGCGCCATGATTGCGCGTGAACATGGGCTGGAAGGGCTGGCCGAAAGGATCATCAATCAACCGCTTACACAAACAAGACTGGAATTAATTGCCAAGCCGTTTCTCAATCAGGAGGTGACAAGCTTCGAAGATGCCTGGCAGGGAGCTCGCGACATCGTCGCTGAAATGATCAGTGATAAACCCGAAGTGCGTACTCGCGTACGCGAGAAAGCGCTTAACTGGGGTACGCTTATATCCGAGAAAATACCGACTGCGGAAGATGAGAAGCGCGTCTATGAAACTTATTATTCCTTTAATTTTCGCATTGATCGCATTAGACCGCATCAGGTTCTGGCAATCAACCGCGGAGAAACGGAAAAAGTGTTGCGTGTAGGCGTTCATGTTGAAGAACGTGATTGGCGTGATGCGATCCTGGCCCACTTTACTCCCAATTCCAAATCGCCGTTGGCTGAACAAATGCGCATGGCCATTCAAGATGCGGCGGAACGGCTCTTGCTGCCGGCCATTGAACGCGATGTGCGCCGAGCACTGACTGAAGAGGCCGAAGCACATGCCATTCAGGTTTTTGGCACCAATTTGAAAGGGCTGCTCTCGCAGCCGCCACTGGTTAATTACACAGTCCTGGCGATCGACCCGGGTTTTCGCACCGGTTCCAAAGTGGCTGTGATCGACCCGACTGGCAAAGTATTGGCGACAGTCACGATTTATCCGCACCCACCGCAAAACAAGAAAGAAGAATCGTTGAAAATTCTGGCTGCCCTGATCGAAAAGTACCAGGTTGGCTTAATTTCAATCGGAAATGGCACTGCCTCGCGTGAGACTGAACAACTGGCAGCACAGCTAACCCGCAGTATCAGTGGCGTGCACTATCTGATAACCAGCGAGGCCGGTGCTTCGGTCTATTCCGCCAGCCCGCTTGCAAGGGCTGAGATGCCGGATCTGGACGTCACCATGAGGGGAGCTGTTTCCATTGGGCGGCGTGTGCAGGATCCCTTGGCTGAGCTGGTTAAGATCGATCCCAAGGCGATCGGAGTTGGTATGTACCAGCACGATGTAGACCAGACTGCACTCGATCATGCCCTGGGTGGGGTGGTTGAGGATGTGGTCAACCGGGTAGGTGTGGATGTCAACACAGCCTCACCGGCTTTACTGACCTATATCTCCGGTATTGGCCCGAAATTGTCAGAGAGAATTGTAGCCCACCGCGATGAATCTGGGCCTTTTCAAAGCCGCGAACAACTCAAAGAAGTTTCCGGATTAGGCCCAAAAGCCTATCAGCAATCTGCCGGTTTCCTGCGAATCCGAGCGGGAGAAGATGCACTCGATTCCTCTGCCATTCATCCCGAAAGTTACCCGGTCGCGCGTGCCATTTTGCAAAAGAGCGGAACCAACCTGAAAGCAGATTTGCAGCAGCGCACCGAGGCGCTTGAGAAATTGCGCAAGCAGCAACCTTTGGAACAGCTGGCAGGCGCGCTCAATTGCGGTGTACCAACTCTGGAAGATATCTTTGCTCAATTGATCCAGCCTGGGCGGGATCCGCGTGCGGATTTACCGGCTCCGATCCTGCGCAGCGATGTGCTCTCAATGGATGACCTGGTGGTCGGAATGCAAATGAAGGGCACCGTGCGCAATGTAGTCGATTTTGGCGCATTTGTTGATTTAGGCGTCAAGCAAGACGGCTTACTGCATCGTTCACAACTTCCACGTGGTGAGGTACTTGAGGTAGGCCAGGTAATTACCGTAGTGATTCAGACCGTCGAGAAAGAACGCGGCAGAATTTCGCTGGGGTGGGGGCGCAACGTAAGCGAATAGTGGGGCGGGTAGGTGATCTGTGAATCAGGTAATTCAAAAACATGGATGAAAATAGTTCCAGAATCAGCACTCTCCACAAGGGAATTGCAGTGATTCTATCTAAAAACAGGCGTGAACGCTGGATGGTGCACCTGATTGCTTTGCTTGTTCTAGGGATGGGCATCGTCAATCTCATTTCAGCCGTGCAACCCGCCTTGAGAAACCGTCTTGAAATTCTTGAGTTGGTCATACCACTTGAAATTAGATTTGGCAGCCGCCTGACCTCAGTATTGATTGGTTTTGCATTTCTGCTAATTGCCAGAAGTTTGTGGCGAAGAAAGCGAACAGCCTGGCTTATTACAACGATACTGCTGGCTGTTTCCATCGTTTCTCACTTAATTAAAGGGCTTGATTTTGAGGAAGCCAGTATATCGCTTGTTCTGTTAATTTTATTGATTATTTACCGCAAAAGTTTCCATACGGAATCAGATCGGCCTTCGGTGAAGCAGGGTTTATTCACTTTAGGGGTTGGGTTGGTATTCACCCTGGTTTATGGTACGGTCGGAATTTATTATTTGGATCACCATTTTTCAATCAGCTTCAATATTTGGCAGGCATTCAACCAAATAATTGTGATTTTTACGACATTGAAGTCTCCTGATCTGATTCCTGTCACCAGATTTGGGCACTATTTTGTTTACTCGATCTATTTTGTTGGAATGAGCACTTTGAGCCTTTCTTTATTCATGCTTATCCGCCCGGTTATTCTTCGAAAGCCGGCCTCAATCAGTGAGTACAGGAAAGCGACAGAAATTGTCCAAAAATATGGACACACTTCATTGGCACGTGCTGCACTTTTCGATGATAAATCCTATTTCTTTAGCAATGAGGGTGTCGTGATCTCATATGCGCTTGCAGGTCGAATGGCAGTTGTTCTTGGCGATCCGATCGGACCTGCACAATTTATAGCGGAAAGCATTCTTGCCTTTCGAGATTTCTGCGAACGTAATGACTGGGAACTAGCTTTTGCGTCCGTGTTGCCTGATTATTTGAACGCTTACAAAGATGCCGGTTTCGATACTCTTTGTATTGGTAACGAAGGAATCGTTATTCTATGTGAATTTAGCCTGGAAGGAAGCAAGAATAAGGGGGTTCGGAATATTGTCAGTAAAATGGAGCGGTTGGGTTACCGCACTGAAGTTTATCTTGCTCCGCTAGACGAAAAACTCGTACGCTCGTTAAAGGAGATCAGTGATGCCTGGTTAACAAGTCACTCCGGTGGCGAGATGTATTTTTCTGATGGGCGTTTTGAAGAAAGTTATATTCGTGATTCGGCTGTCATCGTCGTACATGCTGCAAATGGCAAGCCGGTTGCATTTGCCAATTTTATTCCTGAATACCAGAAGAATGAATTATCAATTGACTTGATGCGCCATTTTCAGGAAGTAGAATCTGGCACAATGAATTTTCTTTTCGCAAAAATGCTTCTATGGGCCAAAGCGCAAGGATACGATAGTTTTAGCCTGGGGTTAAGTGCCCTCAGTGGGGTCGGAGAAAAACCCGAAGACCCGCGCATTGAACAAGCCCTTCATAGAATCACAGAAATCATATCCCGTTATTTTAATTTTAAAGGGCTGCATGATTTTAAAGATAAATTTCATCCTTTCTGGGAACCTCGTTACCTGATTTACAAAAACCCGGCCAGTTTACCTGAAGTATTGAGCGCATTGATTCAAGTACATGCGGGGAAAAATTATCTTTGGAAGTTTTTATCAAAGCGAAAATAAAGTTTATTAATTGCTTGTGCACTTTTCAGGTTACTCGTCAACGTACTCGTCAACGTACTCGTCAACGTACTCGTTGACGTACTCGTTGACGCATTGCGCGTGGACGGATTATACTTGTGACATGCAATCTGTCGCCGAATTCAGCATCGCCGAACATTATCCGACCAGGCGCACCAGCGGTCCGGTGGCGTGGATCTATTCGCATGCCATTCACCAATGGCCGATGGCCCTTATGGCCTTTATCGGTGCCTTTGGTAATGCCGCCTTGATGGCAGTCGTACCTATTCTAACCGGGCAGGCTTTCAACATGGTCTTGACCGGAGCCCCTGATCTTAAAAAGCTGGGCAATCTGGCTTTATTGCTGGCCGGTTCGCAGGTGATTCGTGGAATTTTGCAATTGGGACGCAACTATGGCTTTGAGTTTATTGCGCAACGGGTGGAGCGCGAGGTCCGTTATGAACTCTATATCAGCTTGCTTGGCAAGAGCATGACCTTCCATAACTTGCAGCCAGTTGGTGACACAATGGCGCGCGCCACCAATGATGTGCGTGAGGTCAATTATATGTTCAGCCCGGGCATCAACGTGGTGGTTGGATCGCTTAACTTCCTGATCATGCCGCTCATTCTCTCGACGCGCTATCACCCTTCCTTAATAATCACACCGATCGTCTTCACCATTTTGTATATCCTGGCTCTATGGCATTACCTGCGGAGCCTGCGTCCGGTGACGGACGAGGTGCGTGCATCCTTCGGCGTCTTAAACACCCGCCTGGCGGAAGCGCTGGATGGGATTGAGGTTGTCAAAGGCAGTGCTCAAGAAAACTCTGAAGTATTGCGATTTGGTAAAAATATCATCCGTTATCGGGACGCAGCTATCCAACAAGGGGATATTGAGGCGCGCTTTTTACCCCTGCTGCTTTTAGGTCTGGCCAATGCGGCCGGCTTGCTGCATGCTCTCTTGCTTTACCGCCAGGGTGCCATCAATGTGGGTGATGTGGTGGCTTACTTTGGCTTGTTGATGATGCTTGGCTTTCCGGTCTTCGCCTCATTATTTGCTTACTCGCGCATTTCACTGGGTGTGGCTGGTGCCCGCCGTATTCTGGAATTAATGAATCGTGAAACTGACCTGGATCAAAACATAGCCGGCCATTCCGGCCAGATGACTGGTGAAGTGCAATTCAAGGATGTTTGTTTTCATTACGAAAATGATGAGCCTGCTGTGGAGAACATTTCTTTCCGGGTCGAGCCGGGTCAAACTGTGGCGATCGTCGGCCAGACCGGTTCTGGAAAAACGACCCTGGCGCGCCTTATCAACCGTACTTATGATGTCACCACTGGCCAGGTTTTGGTGGATGGTATCGATGTGCGCGATTGGAATCTGGATGATTTGCGCCGCCAGATCTCGATTATAGAGCAGGATATCTTTCTGTTCTCATCTTCAATTGCTGAGAATATCGCCTTTGGCAAACCGGAAGCAACCCAGGCAGAGATTGAGCAGGCCGCTCGCAATGCCCAGGCAGATGAATTTATTCGCACCTTCGCGGAAGGATACCAAACGGTAATCGGCGAACGCGGTGTCACCCTTTCCGGTGGACAGCGTCAACGGTTGGCGCTGGCGCGTGCTTTTTTGACCAATCCGCGCATCCTGATTTTGGATGATTCAACCAGTGCCATTGATAGTGCGACAGAGGATAAAATTCAACGTGCCATTTCAGCCGCTGCTCGTGGACGGACTACTTTCATCATCACCCACCGCCTTTCGCAAATTCGCTGGGCTGACCTGATTCTGGTGATGCGTGGCGGTGAATTGGTGGCGATTGGCAAACATGAAGATTTAATGGAAACTTCGCCGGCATATCGCAGGATTTTTAGTGATTAAGGAAAACGAAAGGAGCAACAAGTAATAACCCGTTTGGTATAAGATGCATTTGCTATCATTCAACCTTATTACCAACAACTTATTGCTGATTAAGATACCATGGGCTTCTTTTCCGGACTCGATGCTGAAAAATATGACCGCAAGTATAGCGACAAAGAGCTGGTTGCGCGCATCCTAAATTACTTTAAACCACATATGCGAAAATTGGTGGTAATTATCATCGCCATCCTGGTTGTTTCCGGCACAGACGCCCTGCAGCCGATCGTGGTTTCGCGCGGTCTTGATCAAATAAAAATTGATCCACAATTACGCAGCATTTTTATCATTTCCGGTATCATCCTGGTGATTGGGGTCGCTAACTGGTTGACCAACTGGTTACGGCGTCGTTTAACCATCCGTGTGGTGGCTTTTGTCCTACAGAAACTGGCCACCGATGGTTTTGCCGCAGCTGCCGAACACGATCTTTCCTTCTATGATGAATTTTCTTCCGGCAAGATCGCCTCGCGCATTACCAGTGATACCCAGGAATTCGGGCAGTTGATCAGCCTGTTTACCGATGTCATCTCACAGGTAATCGAATCAGTAATCCTGATGGTCGTTCTGCTGACAATCGAGTGGCGGCTGACATTGATCGCTATCGCCCTCATCCCGATTGTCTTTGGAATGGCGATCGGTTATCGCAAACTCGCCCGCCGGGTCACGCGTAGAGGCATGCGAGCGACCGCCAACGTTAACTCCGCGATCAAGGAAACCATCAGCGGTATTGCTGTAGCCAAGAATTACCGCCAGGAAGCCAGTATTTTCGAGACTTTTAACCGCGCCAATTTGGCTTCATACAAGGTGAATATTAACCGCGGTTTGGTGTTGGCCGTTGTTTTTCCGACACTGAATACCATTGGCGGTCTGGCGACTGCCGTGATGGTCTATGCCGGTGGGTTGACAGTCACACAGGGTATTGTCACAGCCGGTTCCTGGTATCTCTTTATTCTCAGCCTCGATCGTTTCATGTTCCCGGTTATGAATCTGGCTTCCTTCTGGACCAATGTCCAAAATGGCCTGGCCTCGGCTGAACGCGTCTTCGCCTTGATTGACGCCGATCCGGCGGTCGTGCAAACCGATTCACGCAGCCTGCCGCCGCTCAAAGGTGCCATTCAGTTTGATCACGTCAATTTCAACTATAAACCCGAAGAACAGGTGTTGAATGATTTCAATTTGGACATCAAGCAAGGCGAGACTGTTGCGTTGGTCGGGCACACCGGTGCAGGCAAATCCTCAATTGCCAAGTTAATTGCCCGTTTTTATGAGTATCAGTCCGGCCGTATTTGTATTGATCAAATGGATATCCGCACTTTTGATCTTAACAGCTATCGTACCCAATTGGGAATAGTCTCTCAGGTGCCATTTCTATTCTCCGGCACCGTGCTGGAGAATATCTGCTACACCTGCGAGCAACCGGATCCGCAAGCAGTCGAGAAACTGGCTCGCCAGATTGGGGATGGCGAGTGGCTGGATACCCTGCCGGATGGCTTCCAGACCGAAGTCGGTGAACGTGGCGCCAGGCTTTCCATGGGACAGCGCCAACTTGTCTCACTGATGCGTGTACTGGTGCAAAAACCGGCCATTTTTATTCTGGATGAAGCCACTGCCAGCGTCGATCCGTTCACTGAGTGGCAGATTCAGCAGGCCTTGAATTTGATTTTAGCCCAAACTACCTCGATCCTGATTGCACACCGCCTCTCAACCGTACGCTCGGCTGATCGCATCATTGTTATGCGTGAGGGGTCGATCATTGAGCAAGGCAATCATCAGCAGCTTCTGGATGCTGGCGGTCACTATGCTGAGTTATATAACACTTACTTCCGCCACCAGAGTCTGGCTTATGTCGAGGATAAGTCCTGGGCTGCTGAATAAGCGGGTAGCCGCTGCGCGAGCTTGTAGCGGGTAGGGGATAGCCACTGTGCTGCGCTTGAGCAGGCAGCCACATTTGACAACGTCTACACAATGTATACCACTTAACTGCCAATGGATAAGTAATCCGCGCCATTACAGTCCACGCAATACTATTTTCCTTCCTGTAGTCTATGAAAAACCTGGTTAATGCCCAAAGTCGCATTCCCTTTCCATTTTTTGGGCGAAACCCACAAGATTATGGTGAACATCACCCAACTAATCAACTAACCACTAACTAACAAATCAACAAATTACCTAATCTACCAAGCAACCGAAATCAAAGCGCTCCAGCTACGTCACTCTCGCTCCCAATTATTGACTTTTCCACCCTGAAAAAGTATAATCACTTGCTTTGTACGGAGAGATTGTATTATTTGTGTTTTAATTATAAGGCAGTAGGCCCAGATGAATTTAGAAGATAGGAATGGAACCACCATTCAGCAGCGCAAGGCTGGCTCACAGCCGCGGCGCGGGTGGCGCTCCTGGCTGATCGGGAGACCATTACAGACAGCCGATGCTCCTCAGCAGACGATTGGCAAGCTAATTGGCCTGGCTGTATTCTCTTCGGACGCCATGTCGTCAGTTGCTTATGGCCCGCAAGAGTTGATGATGATGCTGGCTGCTGCCGGAATCGCATCGCTAACTTATTCGCTTCCGCTGGTGCTGGGGATCGTTGGGTTGTTGGTAATTCTGACGATTTCATATGAACAAACCATCCATGCTTACCCAAATGGTGGGGGCGCTTACATCGTAGTTCGAGACAACCTGGGTGAATTCCCGGCCCAAATAGCCGGATCTGCCTTATTGACCGATTATGTTCTTACCGTAGCAGTCTCAATTTCATCCAGTGTTGCTCAGGTCACGTCTGCTTTTCCGGCATTGGATCGCTGGCGGGTGGAAATTGCCATCTTTTTTATTATGCTGATTATGATCATTAACCTGCGCGGGGTTAAGGAATCCGGCGTAACTTTTGCCATACCAACTTACTTTTTTGTGCTGATGATGTACATTACCATCGCAGCCGGTCTGGTACAATATTTCGCCGGGTCGCTGGGGATTGTCACCAACCCTCCTGATTTAACAATTTTGGCTGAGCCGCAGGCCTTATCCTTGTTCCTGATCCTGAAAGCCTTCGCCAGCGGTACTGCTTCCGTAACCGGTGTGGAGGCCATTTCAGATGGTATTATGGCCTTCCGTGAACCGCGCAGTAAGAATGCCGGTACCACTCTGATTATGATGGCTTCCATTCTTGGCTCGATGCTTATTGGCGTCACTTTTCTTGCCGGTCAGGTGCAAGCCATCCCCTCGGAAGCTGAGACGCTCGTCTCGCAGATCGCCCGCACTGTCTTCGATGGTCGTGGTCTGCTTTACCTGGCAACCATAGTTGGCACGACTGTCATCCTGGTGATGGCCGCCAATACTGCCTTTGCAGATTTTCCGCGCCTGGGGGCTATCACAGCCAAAGATGGCTTCCTGCCGCGCCAGCTCACCTATCGGGGCAGCCGCCTGGTCTATTCACGTGGAATTGCTTCCCTGGCCATTATTGCTTCTGTTTTGACTATCATTTTTAAAGCCAATGTTTCCCGATTGATTCCGCTTTATGCCATCGGTGTATTCCTTTCCTTCACATTGTCTCAATCAGGGATGGCCCATCGCTGGTGGAAGAGCGGCCGCTTAAAAGCAGGTGAAGAAAAAGTAGAGGTCGGTTCGGTTGTGCGCTACGACCCAAAATGGCTGTTCAAAATGATCGCCAATGGATTTGGTGCAAGCGTCACCTTTGTGGTGACCATAATATTTGCCGTAACCAAGTTTGCAGACGGTGCCTATATCGTAGTTATTTTACTGCCCATTCTTGTCTTTATTTTTTATGCCATTCATCGTCATTATGTCAATACAGCTGCCCATCTCACCCTGGAAAAATACAGCGGGCAGCATTTTATGGGGCGTCACCGTGTTATTTTGTTGATTTCCAGCGTGAATCGCGGCAGCCTGGCTGCCTTAAAATATGCCGAATCTCTTTCGAATGACGTGACGGCTGTGCATGTTTCCATTGATGATGATGAGGAAGCCAAGGTTAAGCAAAAATGGGAACAATACGGAGATGGCGTTCGCCTGGTGATTCTGGATTCACCCTATCGCTTACTGATTGAGCCCTTGTTGGATTATATTGATGAGCTCAATGAATCCCGGCTGGAAAATGAAATGATTACCATCGTGGTCCCGCAGTTTATTCCCCGACGTTTTTGGACAAATGCACTGCATATGCGCACTGCCGATACCCTGCGCAAAGTATTGATGGGTCAAAAAAATATTGTTATTGTTGAAGTACCATATCAGGTCGATTAATCGACGAAGGAATTATTGAAGATGAAAGTAATTGTGATAGGCTGTGGACGCCTGGGTTCAGAAGTCGCATATTTGTTGTATAAGCATGGCAATGAAGTATCGATTGTTGATAAGTGTAAGAGCGCTTTTGAAATCTTAAAACCTGATTTCAAAGGGATAATCAATGAAGGTGATGCTCTCAGCCAAGAAACCCTTAAACGCGCAGGCATTGAAAATGCTGATGCGGTTGCCATCGCGACCAGCTCGGATGCCATCAATTTGGTGGTTGGGCGTATTGCCGCCGAGGTATACCATGTCAAGAATGTAGTCTCTCGTAATTTTGAACCAAATTTTAGCGAACTCTTTGAAATCTTTGGTTTGGAAGTGATCAGTGGAACCAATTGGGGTGCTTCCCGTATGGAAGAAATGATTTTAAACGAAAAATTCCGCTTGATGTACTCAGCCGGCAGTGGTGAAGTTGATTATTATGAAGTAATCATGCCGGAAACATTTGTTGGCAATCTGGTCAGTGATTTGCACCCTCAACCTGGCAGTCTTGCAATTGTGTCCGTGACGCGATTGGGCAGGTCTTTCATTCCGGCATTATCTGACGAATTGGAACCTGGCGATCACGTCCATGTTAGTGCCACGCATGAAGGCATTGAAGCATTGCGCAAAATAATTAATTTAAGAAAGTAGGAGGGTGCGTTGTTTGTGTTGATTGCAGGCGGAGGAAGAACCAGTGTTTATTTGGCACGTATGTTGTTGAAACAAGATCATACCGTGCGAGTTTTGGAATCACGTGAAGAAGTCTTAGCAAGTTTGCACCGCGATTTGCCAACTGAAGTCATTGTTCAGGGCAATCTGCTTGATCCATTGGTGCTCGATCATGCTGGTTTTTCAAAAGCAGATGTTTTTGCGGCTGTCACTACCCATGACGAAGACAACCTGGTATTGTGCTATATCGCGCGTCATAAGTACCAGGTTGGCCGCACGATTGCACGTGTTAACAATCCCAGGAATGCCTGGTTGTTTGATGAGAAATTTGGTGTGGATGTTCCTGTCAACCAGGCGGAGATTATTTCGAGACTGATTGTTGAAGAAATGTCGATGGGTGATATGATGACGCTGCTCAAGCTGCGCAAGGGTAATTTTGCTTTGATCGAGGAGAAAATTCCCCCCGGAGCACTGGCAATTGGGAAAGCCATCCGTGATTTAAATTTGCCATCCCAGTGTATTTTGGCTGCTATTTTTCGGCGCGGCCAGGTGGTTATGCCGCATGGCGACACGACATTTGAACAGGGTGATGAAGTGTTGGCTATCACTGATAATGAAGGTGCTGAACAATTTCAAAAACTCTTTTCTTCCACCAATGGCAAGAACAATCACCATTAGAAAAGTATTTGCCTCTTTAAGGTATGAGCACATGGATAAAAGTAAACAAAGTAACAGGTTGAAACAGAGCGGACCCAGCATGTTACTGCTTATATTCACCTTTATACACTTACTTCTAGCTCATTTACTGCAGGATTATAATTAATATTGGTTAAAAAGCGATATTAAGATAAGGCAAGCACTGAGAAACCGGATCACCGAAACAGACTCCATCGATTAAAATAACAAAAGGTCTCAAAACTTTTTGCGCAGATTGCAGTTTGTGGGATTAACGTTTGATTAGCTCCAATATGAAAATGGTATGTCTGTATGAATGGTAATTTGATGCAACAATTGCTCGTTGGTCTGGGTGCCAATCCCTGGATTTACATTTTATTGGCGCTGTTGGTCATGATAGAAGGGCCGATCAGTATCTTGATCGCTGCAACAGCAGCTTCTTCCGGTTTTCTAAATCCATTGTCGGTTTTTGCGGCTGCCAGTATCGGAAACCTTTTGGGTGATACGCTCTGGTATTTATTGGGCCGCTCGGGCAAGTTTGAATGGGCGCTTAAACTTAAATTCCTGAAATTGGATTTGGCCAGGATTGATTTCTTGCGCCAATCCATTTCTGAGCATGCAGTCAAAATTTTGCTGATCGCCAAATTGACCAATGGAATGATTGTCCCCACTTTAATTGCCACCGGTTTGGCACGCGTTCCTATGCGACGCTGGTTCCCCTTCATCTTTGTTGCCAATATCTTCACGACCGGCGCATTTGTCGCGCTCGGCTTTTACGTAGCTGTCAATATCAACCGTTTTGATCACTGGTTACGGTTCGTTGTGATGGGTGCTTCCCTTGTTTTTATCATACTAATTGGTTATTGGGTGCAGCGTTCATTTTCAAGACGTTTCACCGTAGAAAAATTATTAATGGAAGAAAGCAAAACAACAAGTGGTTAGAATGCGCATACTGATTGTTACTCACACTTTTGCACCGGCTTTGAACGGTCAGGCAGTCTTCAGCAGTCATCTGGCTGAAAGCCTGGCTGCTCGAGGCCATTTTGTGCGTGTCATTGTCCCGGCCATTGATCGACCGGCATTCGAAAGAAAAAACGGCATCGAAATACAGGCAATTAAAGGGCTGGATTTACGCTTCATTCATAAAGACCTGGCACTCGCATTTGCATTGCCTGGCCAAGCAATGCAGATTCTGCGCGAATTTCAACCGCAGCTGGTTCACTTTCAAGATCCCGCGCCGATTAGCCAGATACTGCTTTGGGCTGCGCGTAAGTTGCACATTCCAACAATTGCAACGCATCACCCTGGCCCGGCCATCTGGGCGCCGTATCTGCCAGGCGAAAACTGGTTCGTGCAGCGCATTATTGCCCCAATTATTTGGCAATACTTTATTGGCTACCTCAATCGTATGGCGGTTGTAGTGAGCCCTTCTCAAGCCTCAATGCGCATGCTGAATGCGCATGGAATTCGCCATCCATCGATTCCAGTTTCGTGCGGAGTATGGATCGACAAACGCAGTGATCAGGTTCCTGCCCACAGCTATCCAGGATTAGCGACCATTAATTCTGCCAACAGGCAGTCCTTTCTCTATGTAGGCCGATTAGACCCGGAGAAAAGGGTAGATGTCTTAATTGAGGCCTTTGCGCGAATCAAAAATAAAAGTGCATACTTGCTTCTGGCAGGCAGCGGTGCCAGTCAGGAATCCTTGCAGGAGCTGGTACTGAAATATCGGATGCAAGAACGCGTAATCTTTTTAGGCCGCGTTGAACGTGCCAAAATTGGTGAACTATTAGCTGCCAGCGATGTTTTCGTGATGCCTGGCGACAGCGAATCGCTTTCTATTGCCACCCTTGAGGCCATTGCTGCGGGCAAACCGGTCATTGCAGCCAATGCGATGGCATTGCCCGAGCTGGTCCAGGATGGTTGGAATGGCTATTTATTTGCCCCGGGTGATGCGGTTGACCTGGCCGGAAAAATTGATCTGATGATTGGTCAGCAACAGCTTTGGCCGCTGATGGCAGCCAGAAGCATCAGCAAGGCTGAACCACATACACTCACACATGCAGTTGAAAGCTACGTATCCCTATATCAAAATCTTCTCTCACAACCTTTGCCGCAACCGCGTCCCTGGTTATATCCATTGCCCAGATGGGTTGTCAACTCAGGCTGGATGTTGGGTGCAGCGCAATGGGCAGCCTTGCTAATCATCTTGATTATTTCATTGGTGATGCGCAATCATCCAGTGGTGGCTGCCCCGCTCGATAAAGTGGAGCTGATCAATCCAGTGGTTATTGCTGAAATCAAACAGTTCTTAACCCTGCTTAAACACGTTAATATTTCGAATGGTCAGGCAAATGGATTGCTTAGCCTCCTGAGAAATCTTCACTGAATTCTTCATAAAGGCCTGGAAATTGTGTATCTATTTATACCTTAGATGCATTATTTTGCTTCGCAGCATCAAAACGGAGATGGTTTACTTTGAGAGATAACTGGTGAAAAAATTTCAATCGACAATACACGTATTCAATCTACCCATTGGTATTGCAAAGATGCAATTATTCGCCTTCAGTATATATCAACAACATAGGTAGGAGCACAGCTGCCGAAGACACGCAAAGCGGCTGTGCCCCTACGAAGATAGTTTAATTGGGGGCTGAAAGCCGATCAGATAAATTACTTGAATATTGGAAACGGAGTTTAATTTCCGATCCATATCCCCATTATCCGCCGATTTCACTCATCGTTCGGTTGAGGGCGACATCACCTTTGGCCAGGTCATGTCCCCAGGGCTTATTCCAGATGCCATCCAAAATGAGCTGACGCAGTTCCTCTAAAGAGGAACCCGCACGCAAAGGTGTCAGCAGGTCAACTTCTTTTTCCTTCAAGAGACATAACCGCAGCTTTCCATCCGAAGTCAGACGTGCACGTGTACACGCGGCGCAGAAGGGGTGGGTGACGGATGAGATAAAGCCCAGGTTGCCAACCGCACCAGGCAGGCGGTAAATACGGGCTTCTCCATCCAGAACGCCATGATTGAGAATGGCGGGCTCTCCCAGGTCTTTTGCGATGCGCTCCAGAATCTCAGCATCACTGACAACCTGCTGTTTCTGAAAATTGGTTTGGCCGGCAAACGGCATCATCTCAATAAAGCGCACCTGCCAGTTATGCTGGTAAGTCAGACGGGCCATTTCACCGACATCCTGGTCATTATAACCTCGTACCACCACCACGTTGATTTTTATCGGGGCTAATCCGGCAGCTTCGGCTGCATGAATACCAGCCATGACCTGCTCTAATTTCCCCCAGCGGGTCAATCGTTCAAAGCGCTGTGGATCGAGCGTATCCAGGCTGATATTGACGCGTTGTAACCCGGCTTGCTTGAGTGGTTGTGCCAGTCGTTCCAGCAGGACACCGTTGGTTGTCATTGAAAGTGACTTGACGCCGGCGGTGGCGGTAATTCCACTGATTAAGTTAACAATACCGGCGCGTACAGTTGGTTCGCCGCCGGTCAGTCGAAATTTATCGAAACCAAGATCGGAAAACAATCGGGTGAAGAGCAAAATCTCATCATCTTGCATCAACTCTGCTCTGGGCCGGAAGGTCATATCCTCCGGCATGCAATACACACAGCGCAGGTTGCAATGATCTGTGAGGCTGATGCGTAAATAATGAATGAATCGTCCAAAACGGTCGTTAGCCATATCTACCTCTAATAAAAAGACGAATAGGATATTTATTGTAGGGTAAGAAAGACATAAAATCAAGGGTAGGTAGAGAAACCGATGACTCTTGTGCTTCACTTGAGATGGGGCGCTCAGTAAAAAATGAGGGAGAAAAGGTGACAGGGGTTCGGATGTGTCAAAAGCTGGTCGCGCCATTGCGGGCCAGGCAAAATGATCTGCGGATGAGCGGAGGTGATTTTTCCAGGATCGTTCTGAATTTACAAGGCTATTTTTCACCGACAACACATTCAAGCATGCCCCCTTCTTACAGACCATTGCTTATTCGGTTGTCATTGCGACCGCAGCGAAGCAATCTCTACCAAATGGGACAGGATTGCTTCGCCCATGCGCCAATTATTGATACCGCAAAGATGTGGCACAATACAACCACACCCTACGTCTTGCCCTGCATTTGGTAATGTTATTTCATCCTCGAATACCGCCCTTCGGCGGTATAGCCGAATTTCGCAATGACAGTTATCGATCAGTTGCCAGTGGCTTCAATTTAAGTATCAAAATTCGATTGTCTCATTAAGTGGACAAGCTCAGTTTCTCGTTTTATGGATTTTTACCGGAATGCCATTCCGAAGCGGGTCTTATAATAGGAATTTTCAACTCAGGAAGGTAATCGTGAAATGCAGTCCAATATTATGAATGCGTGCGCAGACGCTGCCCGTAACTCATGTAACCGAAATAACCCTTCCTCTTGTAATTGTCATCAAATCCGCTGGAGTCAACTGAAATACCGCATTGGGAGTTCCGGCAGCTGCCCAGATGACGTCCCACTGGAACAGATCCTGATCGATTTGTGTTGCCATCGGCTGGCTGTGTCCAACTGGGGGCACACCACCGATAGAGAATCCAGTTTGCTGGCGGACAAATTCGGGGGTTGCTTTTTCAATTGGTTCACCCAGTAGTTTTTCCATTTGTGCTTCATTGACGCGGTTGACACCTGAGACTGCAATGTAAAAGGGCAGGCCGCTTTGACGCCCACGAAATATTAGTGATTTGACAATTTGTGCCACCTGACAACCGATTGCCAGAGCAGCTTCCTGAGCTGTCCGTGTGGAGGCAGGCAATTCCAGCACTTTCAAATCCAGGCCATGGGCTGACAGTGCTTTTTGGACGATTTGAGCTTGCGGGCTTAAGTTCATATTCTATGATCCTTTTATCAATTGTGCGGTTTTCAGCCTTATTTTTTTCCTGATAAATAAAAACATTATACTGGATTCTCCCCAGTCATCCCTCACCTGCTATTTCAAGGTACAATAAATTTATGGTTGAACGCAAAAAGACCCGCCTGTTGCGAATTGAACGCCAACAAAATTGGTTGGAGCTAACCGCCATCCATTTGTCTCAACTTGACCAGCGCTTCTTCTGGTATCGCCTGATAACTTTTTCAAGTGCCTGGTTTTTTGCTTTGATGGCACGTTTCTTTCTGCCGGGATTGTGGTGGCTGGCTGCCTTCCTTTTATTTCTGTTGGCTTTTTTGGTGGTGGTTTTCTTTCACCGCCGCCTGGATGATCAGCGCTTGCGCTATCAATCGACTGCGAATTATATCGCCGGTCAAACCGCGCGCATGAAGCTCGAATGGAATAGCATCCCCGTCCCCGAAATGCCAGGTGATCAGGAAGACCACCCCTTTGCTCGTGATCTCGACCTGGTCGGTTCCCGATCTTTGCTGCATCTGCTTGACGAGACCATCAGCTTGGGGGGACAGCGGCAACTGCAAGCCTGGCTCTTATGGCCGCAATTGGATCGGGGGAAAATTGAGCAACGTCAGCAATGGATCCGGGAACTGGCAGGCTTGCCTGGCTTGCGGCGTACGTATTTTACATCCTACCAGCAGACAAACGCACCCTTCAAACGCTGGGATGAAAAGCCGCTGCTTTCCTGGCTGACAGCCAACCCAGCCGAATCCAATCTTAATCGCTGGTTGATTGGTCTCAGCTCGCTGGCTCTGATTAACATAATTTTGCTGGTTCTCAATTTAACCGGAGTACTGCCGCCCTACTGGCAGTTCGGTCTGCTTGCTTACGCTGCCATCTATCTCGCCAAACATCAGTCCTTTAAAGATCTTTTTCATGACGCCTACACCCTCAGCAAATCACTTGAACAAATCCGCCCAATTTTTCATCTGATTGAGAAGTATCCCTTCCCATCCCATAGCAGCCTTCCTGAACTGGCGGCAGGATTCCAGGGGATGGAAAAAGCCTCTCTATCACCCTCAAAATTTCTTCGGAAAATTGTACGTCTGACATCAGCAGCCAGCCTTCAGAATAACCAGATCTTGTGGCTGCTGATTAATCTTGTAATCCCCTGGGATCTCTGGTTTGCGCGCTTATTGGATCAGTATAAGCAAAGCCTTAACGACAATCTACCCGGGTGGCTTGAGACCTGGTATTGCATGGACGGCTTGCTTTCATTGGCGGAGTTCACTTATATCCATCCGCATTATACCTTTCCACATTTGATCCCAATTCAGGATCAAGGTCGGCAGCCATTGCTTACTTGCAGCGACCTGGGTCATCCACTATTGAATGAGGCGACCAAAGTTTGCAATGATTTCAGCATTCAGGAGACAGGCGAAATCGCATTAATCAGCGGCTCGAACATGTCCGGAAAAAGTACTTTCCTGCGCACGATTGGGATCAATATGGTTTTGTCTTTTGTTGGAGCACCGGTCAACGCCAACGACATGCAGCTTGGCCTGTTACGTCTGTATACTTCCATTCAGGTGCTTGATTCGCTCAGTGATGGCTTTTCCTATTTTTATGCTGAGGTACGCCGTTTGAAAAGGCTGCTCGATCTTTTGCAAACAGACAACCCTATTCCTGTCTTTTACCTGATTGATGAGATCTTCCGTGGCACGAACAATGAAGAACGTCGCACCGGCAGTCAGGCATTTATTCGTACGCTGGCAGGTTTGCATGGCAGTGGTGTTATTTCTACTCATGATCTTGCGTTGACATTGCTGGCGCAAAATAATCCACGCATTAAAAACTATCATTTCCGCGATGATGTAGTCGACGGTAAAATGACATTTGATTATAAACTCCGTCCGGGTCCATCACCCAGTACCAATGCCCTAAAGATCATGCAGATTGAAGGACTGCCGTTGTAACTTTTGAGGGGATTTCGCATCTAACGTAGATATTACAGACATGATTGGGAGATAAAGATATGAAACGCAGTGCCTTTGAGACAAAGGTTAAAAACAACAAAGGTCCTTTTGTTGCTGAATTTTGGGCTCCCTGGTGTGGACCATGCAAAATGATGGCGCCGCACCTGGCAAAAGCCGAAAACGAATATAAAGGCAAAGTGGAATTGCTCAAAATCAATGCGGACGAGAGCGCCGAACTGTTAAGTGCGCTGGGTATCCGCGGCATTCCGACCATGATTGGATATAACCATGGCCGAGAGGTCGCTCGTATAACCGGGGCTATGACTTTGGCGAATGTGATGGCTTTTTTCGCATCGACGCAAGAGAGTAAGGCTTTCTCGCGCCACCTGAGTCTGGTTGAGCGCTTGCTGCGAATCATTCCCGCTCTCTTTTTCTTTTACCTCGGTGCAGTTAGTGGGCCTGCTTACTGGATGCTGGCAGTAGGGGTAGTCTTCCTTTTTCTTTCAGTATACGATCGCTGCCCGTTATATAAAGCGATCTCCGGCCAAATCAAGAACTGGGCAAAGAGGGAAGGAAGCAGCTGAACCTCACCTCCAATTTTGCTTTGAAACCGATTAGATAGAAGGATATGGTCGAGGCTAATACCTGTCGCGTGAAGCGATGGATCAACCTTATGAACAAAAAATGGATTGATTAATCACCTTAGAGAATATTTAATCAGCCCTGGTCTCGATTTATCAAGCTACATTACTTTATAACTTCGCAAGACCATCAATCTTAATCCACTGTACCCTCTTTCTAATCTTATACTCATCCTAAATATTATATAATTGGTTGACTTTGTCCAAGTGAAAAGATATATTATCTGTAGTACTTACCCGTAGCATTCTTGCTGTTATCATGTTCAACATGGTAGATCGTTGAAAATCAATTGTTTATCGAGGGAAAATTGCAATGAAAAGTGAAGCGGGAAATCGCCTGCGGACTGCAATGGAATTGGAAAAGCCATTGCAAATTGTGGGTGTAATTAATGCGTATGCCGCGCTTTTGGCTGCACAGGCTGGCTTTCGGGCAATCTATCTTTCCGGGGGAGGTGTGGCGGCTGCTTCGTTGGGGGTTCCCGACCTTGGAATCACCTCGCTGGAAGATGTTCTGATCGATGTGCGCCGAATTACGGATGCCTGTGAACTTCCATTGTTAGTTGATGTGGATACCGGCTTTGGTTCGGCGTTTAACATCGCCCGCACAGTTAAAGCGCTGATCAAATATGGCGCGGCGGGATTGCACATTGAAGACCAGGTGCAGGCCAAACGTTGCGGTCACCGGCCTGGCAAGGCTATTGTTTCCCGAGCAGAGATGGTAGATCGAATCAAAGCAACCGTGGATGCTCGCAGTGATTTTTCCTTCATGATCATGGCGCGCACCGATGCCTTGGCTGGAGAAGGTCTCGACTTAGCTCTGGAACGTGCGACCGCATATGCGGATGCCGGTGCGGATGTGATTTTTGCCGAAGCCGTCGCAGATCTTGACACGTATATCCGCTTTCGTCAAGCGGCCGGCATTCCAATTTTGGCGAATATTACGGAATTCGGGCAAACCCCGCTTTTCACAGTTGATGAACTGGCCGGTGCTGGAGTGGATTTGGTGTTATATCCGTTGAGTGCATTTCGGGCAATGAGCGCTGCTGCGCTCAAAGCTTATGAGACACTGCGCCAGGAGGGGACGCAAAAGGCCAGTCTGCCATCCATGCAAACCAGGGCTGAGTTGTATGAAATATTAGGTTATTATCAGTATGAGCAAAAATTAGATCAATTATTCGAAAGGGACCAATCGTAATGACTGAGCAGGTGGCAACCAAGACGACAAAAAAGAAGAAAATGGTACAGCTTTCCGGAATACCGGTGGGGACAACCGAAATTTGTACAGTAGGTACCCTGGGACACGATCTGCATTATCGAGGCTATGATATTAACGACCTGGCAGAACGATCCACCTTTGAAGAGGTCGCGTACTTATTAGTACACGGTGAACTGCCGGTCCGAAACGAATTAAACCGCTATAAACTGCGTTTGAAAAACCTGCGCGGTTTACCGGCGCCGGTAAAATCCGTACTGGAACAGATTCCAGCAGCAACTCATCCTATGGATGTTTTACGTACCGGCATCTCGATGCTTGGGTCAGTACTGCCCGAGCGGGAAGGCCAAACAGTTGAAGGTGCACGCCACATTGCAGACCTTCTTCTGGCAATCACACCTTCAATGCTGATTTATTGGTATCAGTATGCGCATCATGGCCGCCGCATCGAAGTAGAAACTGATGACGATTCGATTGCAGCCCATTTTTTGCATTTGCTGCATGGGCGCAAGCCGAGTAAAGAACATGCCCGTGCGCTGGACATCACCTCAATTCTTTATGCAGAGCACGAGTTCAACGCCTCTACATTTACCAGTCGAGTCATAACCGGCACCGGGACTGATTTTTATTCAGCCATCATCGGAGCGATTGGAGCGTTGAAGGGGCCCAAGCACGGTGGTGCCAATGAAGGTGCCATGGAAGTGATCGAACGCTATAAGTCTGCCGAGGAAGCCAGCAAAGATATCCATAAGATTCTGTTAAATAAAGGCATCATCCTAGGGTTTGGTCACCCGGTCTATACCATTTCTGATCCACGCGCCAAGATTCTGAAAGGCCTCTCTTGCTCATTATGCAAGGATTTTGGCGATGAGACTCTTTGTGATATAGCCGAAATCATCGAAGATGTGATGTGGGAAGAAAAACATCTATTCCCTAACCTGGATTGGTACAGTGCAGTCACCTATCACATGATCGGAGTGCCAACTTTCATGTTTACTCCGCTATTCGCGATGTCTCGTACCGCCGGTTGGGCAGCGCATATTATCGAACAGCGCCAAACCGGTAAGATCATCCGCCCGTCGGCTGAATATGATGGTCCGGAGCCACGTGATTTTCCATCACTTGATGTTCGCGGATAAGGCAAAAATGACTTCTGCAGATAACAACCAACGACCAACGCCGGATGAGGTTCTTGAAAAAATAGCTCAATACGTTCTCAATTATGAAGTTGAAAGTAGTCTGGCGTATCAAACCGCTTATTATGATTTATTGGATTCGCTTGGTGTAGGTTTAAGGGCTTTAGCTTTCCCGGCCTGCACCAAATTGCTTGGGCCAATTGTACCCGGCACGATCGTGCCAAACGGAGCACGTGTCCCAGGAACAAATTTTGTACTCGACCCGGTTCAAGCTGCATTTAATATCGGGACCATTATTCGTTGGTTGGATTATAACGATACGTTCCTGGCTGCTGAGTGGGGTCATCCTTCCGATAACCTGGGCGGCATCCTGGCGGTAGCAGATTGGATCTCACGTATTGAAGCCTGGCATGGACGCGAACCAATCCGCATGCGCAGGCTCTTGACCGCTATGATTAAGGCCCATGAAATTCAAGGGGTGCTCGCTTTGGAAAATAGCTTTAATCGTGTAGGGTTGGATCATGTCATCCTGGTGAAAGTTGCGACTACCGCTGTTGTGACAGCCCTGTTGGGTGGTACTCATGATCAGGTAATCAATGCATTATCGAATGCATTCATAGATGGCCAGGCCTTACGCACATACAGGCACGCTCCGAACACCGGATCGCGTAAATCTTGGGCAGCCGGTGATGCCACCAGTCGCGGGGTTCGCCTGGCATTGATGGCCTTGCAAGGTGAAATGGGTTACCCCTCGGCATTAACCGCTCCTGTTTGGGGCTTTTATGATGTTTTATTTAAAGGAAAACCTTTCCGTTTTCAGCGCGAATTCGGTTCTTATGTTATGGAAAACATACTTTTCAAGGTATCTTTCCCGGCTGAATTCCATGCCCAAACCGCGGTTGAGGCTGCTTTTATTCTGCATCCTCTGGTAAAAGAGCGCTTGGACCAAATTGAGCGGATTGTAATTACCTGCGACGAATCTGCTGTTCGTATTATTAGCAAACAAGGCCCCCTTTACAATCCCGCTGATCGTGACCATTGTCTGCAGTACATGACAGCGATTGGGTTAATCTATGGTAACCTAACGGCCGCACATTACGAGGATGAGATAGCCAGCAACCCCCAGATTGATGAACTGCGTGAGAAAATGGAGGTTGTGGAAGATCCACAATTCACTCGCGATTATCTCGATCCCGAAAAACGCTCGATTCCGACAGCTTTGCAGATCTTCTTTAAGGATGGTTCATCCACCGAAAAAATACTGGTTGAATACCCCATTGGGCATCCTCGCCGCCGTGAAGAAGGAATTCCATTGCTGATGGATAAATTCCGTACAGGTGTTGAACAACACTTCCCAACCACACAGGTTGAGACGATCGTGGCATTATGCGAGGATCGAGAGCGGTTAGAGCAGATGCCCGTCCACCAATTTATGGATGAATGGGAGATGGGGGATGGTTCTTAAAGTTTTGAAATTCGATTCCGTTTTATTGAAAAGATAACTCGATTCAAGAGGGTAGAAAATTAAGAGCTTGATCGAGAGTATCTCTCGTTTCGAACTGATACCAAAAGTGGAGAAGGTGGGTCATTGAGCTGCCAAATGGCGGCTCCTTTCAGCCTAAGTCGGCTGATGGGCAAAGCATCCGCGGTGAGTTTGTTTTTACAGGATGGAATGGTTTCCCGGATGCTTTGCCCTCACGAGCGATTTCAACCGAAAGAATCATCATATCCCTGGGAAGGAAAGCATCTTGCAATTTTATTTCTCAAGTCAGTTCGCAACACGCCACTTCTTTAAATTTTGAGAAGTAGTGCAGCGAAGCGATCTTTCCCGCATAGGCCAGGGTTGTGAAGAGGGCGTGTAACACCTTCGAAACAATGACATTTTTCGATCAGTTGCATCGGTTTTAATTAATGGATCAAATACTAATCAGCGAATTTTCTCTCCTCCCTTTCAATTCTGTCATTAATATTCTGACAATCTAACTCTCAATAAGGTTTATAATCAATTTTACGTATCATTTCAAAAATTAGGGGCAGAGTGTTTTTAGGCGGGCGATCGCCCGCCTAAAAACACTCCCTAACCCCGTTTTATTGAAAAGATACAATTTTACTTATAAACAATAGTTGAAATCTTCGCATTCGAGTTGGTTTCATCGACGCAGCGTGAAGAGTTTTTTGATTAATGTGAATAATTAATGCAAAGTAAATCGCAAGTTAGCAAAGATTTCAAGCGACTTCCCCTGTGGAGCAGGATTCCTGTCAAGGTACCGCTGGCAATTTTGACTGGTGCAATCCTGTTAGTGGCAGTTGGAAGTTTTTTGCTTTTCAAAAATGAAGAAAAGAAAATTGTACAGGAAAACTATAGCAATCTGCATTACATAGCTCAATTTAAAGTGCAACAAATTACCCAATGGCGCAATGAGAGAATTTCGGACACCATCTTTTTTTCATCCTCGCCGCTCTTTCAGGAGAGTTTGGAAACCTGGTCGAAAAATCAAAATAACAATCCATTACCACAAGCTCTTATCGATCGCATGCGGCTTGTGCGTTCCATTTATGGATATGAAGCTGCTCTGATTGTCGCTGAAAACGGGACTTTGATCTACCCAGATTCTTCACAAGCGCCGGCTCTCTCCCCAGAAACACTGCGCTTGCTCAGAGAAAGTAAGTCAAGCGGCAGCGCGCAGATGGGTGATTTCTTTTTCAGTCAATCTGCTCAGAAAATAGTGATCGAGTTTGCTGCACCGATTGAATCCTTAGCGGGTACTGCTTTGGGCTACCTTGTATTGCAGGTGGATCCACAGACTTTTCTCTATCCGATGATCCAAGCCTGGCCGACTAACAGTGAAAGTGCAGAAACTCTTCTGATACGCCGTGATGGTGATTCTGTACTGTATTTAAATGCCCTACGCCACAGCGATGCCAATCCGCTGACATTGTCACTTCCGATAACGGAGGTAAACGTACCCGCAATTCAGGTGGTTACTGGTCAGAGCGGCCCGCTTCGCGGGCATGATTATCGCGCAGTTGAAGTCTATGCCCAGGCTTTGCCAGTCCCGAATACTTCCTGGTATATGATTTCGAAAGTTGATGTCAGGGAAGTGCGGCGCGAAAGTATTCGAATGTTGATCGGTCTATTGGCCATTGATGGCTTTGCCGCCTTGATTGCTATTTTGGTAGCCGCTTATTTCGTTTCCTTCCGCCAGAAAAGTTTGCTACAAAAACTGCTTTACGTTGAACGTGAAGCACAAATGGACCGTAATTTATTATCTGAGACTCTCAGCGCCAGTCTTGACGAGATTTACCTCTTTGATGCAACCAACTATCGCTTCCGCTTTGTAAACGAAGGTGCCATTAAAAACCTTGGATATACCCGTGACCAACTGCTCTATATGACCCCGCTGGATATCAAACCTTTGCTAGGTGAACGGGATTTTGCACGTTTATTGCTACCATTGGAAGATGGGAAACAAAGCATTGCAATCTTTGAGACAGTCCATCAACGTTCCGATCACAGCCAATATCCGGTGGAAGTGCATATACAGTTATTCAATTATGGCGGAGACCGTGTTTACCTGGCGGTCATTCAAGATATTACCGAACGAACATTGGCGGCTGAACGAATTAAAGAGAGCTATGAAAAATACCGCCTGCTTTTTCAATCTTTTCCGCTAGGATTGATGGTAACCGGTTCAGAACAGATACTGATTGAAGTAAACCCGGAGGTAGAGCGGATCCTGGCAATACCGGCAGCCAGTATACTAGGACATACCTATCCTGATAATAACTGGAAATTCATCCGTCCAAATGGTGAACCAATGCCTGTGGAAGAAATGGCCAGTTCACAGGCAATTGCGGAAAGTCGATGGGTCCAAAACGTTGAGATGGGTTTCGTCAGAAACGGCGGTGATACTGTGTGGTTGCGGGTTTCAGCGGTCCCATTGCATATAAAAGAGGATGGTTTACTGATAATCCTGGAAGATATTACCAGTCAGGTCCAGATTAAAAAAGAATTACTTCATAGTCAGGAACGTTATCGTTATCTGGTGGAGTATTCTCCAGATGCACTTTTTGTTAACCGTGATAGCCGGATAGAATTTATTAACCCTGCCGGAGTTGAACTTTTTGGTGCAAAATCCGCCGAAGAGATTTTGGGCATGAACCCATATAAAATTTTTCACCCGGATTACCATGATCACATGCATGAACGAATAAAACAAATGGTTGAGGATAAACTGCCTGTTCCCCTGATTCACGAGCAAATTATTCGTCTGGATGGAGCAATACGTGACGTCGAAGTGGCTGCAACGCCATTTACCGACGAAAAAGGGATGGCCATTCAAGTAATTCTTCGTGATGTGACTGAACGAAAACTGGCCGAAGAGCGATTGCAGGCCCAGTTATTGGAATTGCGCCGTTGGCAGGAAGCGACTCTTGGTCGGGAAATGCGAATCCTGGAGCTTAAAAGGGAAGTCAACAACTGTTTGCGCGAGTCCGGTTTTTCGGAACGTTATCTGCAAGACGATCTTGAATCGGCTAATACTCCTGCACAGAAAAGTGCTCGCGATGAATAGTACACCGTTATTAGGCCTGATCAATAATATTGCGCTGTTATTAGCGATTGGCCTTTTGTTTGATATGACGCTTTATTACCGGCGGACACGCAACGACGGTCTCTACCAATTTCCGTTAGGAATAATCATTGGTGGAATCGGAGTAGTATTGATGATGTCGCCCTGGGTTTTTGCAGAAGGGATTATCTTTGATACCCGCTCTGTTCTATTGACAATTTCCGGTTTGTTTTTTGGTCTGATACCGACATTGATTGCAATTGCAATAACAGCTGCCTATCGTGCGTATCAAGGAGGAATCGCGATGTGGACCGGAATTTCGGTCATCATCGCCTCGGGTGGTTTGGGTTTGTTGATGCGAAATCGATGGCAGCGAAATTTGATCAACATAAAAGGTATCCAAATTTATATCCTGGGTTTGGTGGTGCACCTGGTCATGCTGGCTTTAATGTTTTTAATGCCCTGGCAAATTGCGATTGAAGTGGTTCGAAGTATAACCCCCCCCGTGCTGATTTTTTATCCTTTGGCTACCACCTTGCTGGGCATGTTAATGCTTCAACGCTTGAAACGGGTGAAAGCCACGCAAGAGCTGCAAAAAAACGAAACCCGCTTACAAAGTGTAGTTGAAATATTGCAGCACCCGGCTGGGACTGGTAAAAAATTATTAGATTTGGCGCTCGAAAAAGCGATTTCATTGAGCGAGAGCAAAATAGGCTTTATTTTTTTGTATGACCCCAAAACAGACCTGCTGACTCTGCATTCCTGGTCTAAAAATGTAATGGAAGTCTGCGCCGTCCCGAATCAACTCATCCGTATCAGCCTGGCGGAGAGCGGTTTGTGGGGTGAGGCGATCCGCCGTAACGAGGTTTTCATAATCAACGATTATGAAAGCACACAGCGCAACAAAAAAGGTACTCCGGCGGGTCATATCCCCATTCAACGCTTTTTATCAGTACCGATTGTGATGGCTGATGAAATTGTTGGCATGTTGGGTGTTGCCAATAAGGAAAGCGCCTACGAACTCTTTGAAGCCAAACAACTCAACGTATTGGTTAACACGGCCTGGGTGGCCAGCGAGCGCGAACGTGTGGAAGAACAACTTTATCAGAGTAAACTGCGTTATGAGACAATTGTTACCAATTTGCCGAAAAGCCTGGTGGTTATTCTTGATGAAAATTTAATCTGGAGTTTATTGGCGGCAGTGAACAACATAAAATAACCGATCAGTTTCAAGTAATTCCCGGCAAGCCACTGGAAGATGCCATTGATCGTGAAATAGCACAAACCTGGATCACTGCGCTTAGACCGGCTTTGGCAGGTGAGACTATCCAATCGGAAGGTCAGTTTTTGGGAGGTTATTACAACATATTGGCCGCACCTCTCAGAAACAACAATGGCGATGTAAAAAATGTTCTGGTGCTTGCAATGGATATCAGTGAGCGACGGGAAAATGAAGAAGAACTGCAGCGCTTGTTTACCACTGCGGAACAATCCCGGACTGCCTTGCTGAGTGTAATTGAAGATCAGAAAAGAGCAGAAGAAGAAATTAATCAGTTGAACCTGCAGTTAGAGCGGCGAGTACAGGAACGCACCACCCAATTGGAACAAGCCAATGCAGAGTTGGAAGCTTTTTCTTATTCTGTCTCACATGACTTGCGAGCACCTTTGCGGGCTATGGATGGGTTCAGCTCAATAATTCTCTCTGAATACAAAGATCAACTCGATCAACGTGGGCAACATTTCCTTTCCCGCATCCAAGAAGCTTCTACCCGTATGGGTCTTTTAATCAATGATCTGCTTAATCTCGCGAGGGTCAGTCGCACTGATTTGCACAAGGAAAGGTTCGACTTAAGCCTGCTTGCGAATGAAGTCGCCGGTGAAGTTGAAAAAGAATTTGCGGAAACCGTGGTCAATTTTGAGATTGAAGCGGATATTATCGTCGTGGCTGACCGCAATTTAATGCGTATTTTGCTTGAAAATTTACTTGCTAATGCAGTCAAATTCTCCAGCCAGAATGAAATTGCCCAGGTCTCCCTGCACAGGGTTACACGCGGGGATGAAAAACTGCTGGTTATTCGCGATAATGGAGTAGGCTTTAACATGGAGTATGCGGGTAAACTGTTTATCCCATTTCAACGACTGCATGCGGTTAATGAATTTCCTGGTACTGGTATAGGATTGGCAACCGTTCACCGTATCGTACATCGCCATGAAGGAAAAATCTGGGCGGAAGCGCAAGAAGGCCAAGGTGCGGCTTTTTATTTCAATTTGGGAGGCAGCGCTTGATACGAAAAACAATTTTGCTGGTGGAAGATAACCCGGATGATGAAGAGTTGACTATGATGGCACTTCGCCGGGGTAAAATTTTGGACGAGGTGATTGTTGCCAGGGATGGCGTTGAGGCATTGGATTATTTATTTTGTACAGGACAGCACGCCCAGCGCTCTCCGAACTCTCCGCCGCAAGTAATATTGTTAGATATGAAATTACCAAAATTGAATGGGTTGGACGTACTCCGCAAAATCCGTGCTAATGAAAGGTTAAAATATATTCCAGTTGTGGTGTTGACATCTTCCAGCCAGGAAGAAGACATTGTAGCCAGTTACCGGATGGGTGCCAACAGTTATATCAGAAAACCGATTGAGTTTCATCGTTTTGTTAAAACGGTTTCTCAGATGGGTCTGTATTGGTTATCAATCAATGAAATTCCATTGCAAACATGATCAGTTTCTAAAACCTTAAGAATGGTATTTATGGACATGGAATTACGGGTATTAATAGTTGAAGATTCAGAGATGGATGCGGAATTAATGGTCATGCGTCTCGAAATTGAAGGTTATAATCCTGCCTGGCAAAGAGTGGATACCAGGCAAACTTTCCTGGAAGCTTTAAACGAAGATCTGGATATTATCCTTTCAGATTGGACATTGCCGCAATTCAGCGGTCTGGCAGCCCTACGTTTGCTGAAAGAAAAAGATCTGGATATTCCTTTTATTATCATCTCAGGCAGTATTGGTGAAGAAGCTGCTTTGGATGCACTCCGCCTGGGTGCCTATGATTATATCCTCAAAGATCGCCCGGATCGGCTGGGCCAGGCTGTTCACAATGCACTGGAGCAGAAGCAATTACGTGATTAACATCGTCAGGCGCAAGAGTCACTGGCTAAATCGGAAGCCGAACTGCGCGCTTTGTTCGCTTCCATGGAAGATATTGTTCTGGCGCTGGATAAAGAAGGTGTGTATCGAAAAATTGCCCCCACTAACACCGGTATGTTGGTACAACCCAGGAATGAACTTATAGACGCAAAATTGCATGACTTCTTTCCCGAAGAACAGGAACAGCACTTTTTGCGTGTTATTGCAGAAGTGCTGGATAGTGGGAATTCGCAGCGCATAGAATATGAACTTGAAATTGAGGGGATTACCAGATGGTTTGAAACCACTGTATCACTAATGACGAATGAGCTGGTTATTTGGGTTGCGCGAGATGTTACCGAACGAAAAAAGTCTGAAATTGCTCTTTTAGAAAGTGAGCAGCGCTATACTGCCTTGTTTAAGGATAATCAATCAGTGATCTTAATCACTGATCCGGAAACTGGCATAATCCAGGACGCAAATGCTGCAGCAGCAGAGTTTTATGGCTGGTCAATCGATCAATTGAAGGGCATGAATTTATCTGCAATCAATTTAATCCCTTCAGATCAACTACAACAGGCGCTACGCGATAGGGCTACAGAGAAAAAAGTAGTTTTTCATTCCACCCACCTTTTGAAAGATGAGAGCATACGAGAAGTCGAAATATTCGGTGGTCCTATCCAACTGGATGAAAAAAAGCTGATTTATTCAATTGTGCACGATATTACCGAAAGACTGCAGGGCGAGAAATCCCGACAGGAACATGCCAAACAGCAAGAAAGGATTATTGCGCTGGGTAGTGAACTTTCTGCCACGATAGATGAAGCCGTAATTTACCCTACTGTAGAGCGCTACTTGCAACCTATGATCGGTTACCAGACCTTTGCTATCAGCACGTTAAAAGAAGGTATATTAAGGGCAGCTTATGTCCGTGATGAAGGCGAGACTCGCGCCGTTGATGATATGCAAGATCTTCAGTATGGTCCTGAGGTAGCCCGTTGTGGTATGGTAAAAGCCATCACAACTGGTTTGCCGGTAATTGTTTCCCATGCTAACCTCGCTTATCAAGATTGCAACGGGAGGATTAGCCGCCACCCGCAAGATGTGCGTAGTGCGATGTTCATCCCGATGGTCGCTGAAGGTCGTGTCATTGGCTGCCTTGAATTCTTTAGTAAAACGGAGGCGTTTTATACTGAGGAAGAAACTAAATGGCTGTATATTATTGCTAATCTGGTCGGACTTAATATTCTCAATGCCTGGTCCTTCGAAAATTCACAAAAACGGTTGGCAGAGCTGGGGGCATTGCATACCATTGATATGGCGGTCACCTCCTCTTATGATCAGACCAACACTTTTGAAGTTCTTTTGCAGCAAACAACCGAAAGTTTAGGGGTGGATGCGGCTGCTATTCTTTTGATCAATGAGGATCATCTCACTCTTGAATATTCATATCGCTATGGCTTTTTATCTTCAGACGGATTAGAAAATAAATTTCAGATCGATGAATGTCTGGCAGGTGAAGTGGTTCGTAAGGCTGAAATTGCGCAGTATTTGGACTTAGCAGGAATCGACCCACAAAAATTAAGCAGACTTGGCTGCGATGAAGAAAACTTTATTGCCTATATTGGCGCTCCCCTGGTATTGGATGGTCACGTGATAGGGGTTTTGGAAATTCTCAACCGCACAGTATTACGCCCGGATAAGGCCTGGCTGCGTTTCCTGGAACTAATAACAGGTCAGGCTGCGATCGCAGTATCACACTCCAATTTAATTCATGAGATTCAAAGTGCTAACAAAGAGCTCCTGCAAGCTTATGATGCCACCATCGAAGGTTGGTCCCAGGCGATGGATCTGCGAGATAAAGAGACGGAAGGGCATACGCAACGAGTCTCAAACCTGGGCATGCAGCTAGCTGAGCGGGTAGGCCTACGAAACGATGAAATTGTTCAATTCAAGCGAGGCGCTTTACTGCACGATATGGGAAAGCTGGGTGTCCCTGATCAGATATTACTTAAAACAGGGGCTCTAAGTGCTCAGGAATGGGTCATTATGAAGCAGCACCCGGTCTTTGCTTACCAAATGCTCAGCTCAATTGAGTATTTAAAACCAGCCCTGGATATTCCCTATTGCCACCACGAGAAATGGGATGGCAGCGGCTATCCGCGTGGATTACAGGGCGAGCAGATTCCAATCGCTGCGCGCATATTCTCCTTGGCAGATGTGTACGATGCACTTACGTCCGATCGCCCTTATCGTCCAGCCTGGACGCATGAGGCCGCCTTGGATTACATTCGCCAGGAAAGTGGTAAACACTTCGATCCTAACATTGTCCCCATTTTTATAGAGTTGATAAAAGAGCGTGACGCTGTTTTAGGAGCTGGTGGGTAAAAAATGAGGGGGAATGGGGGAGTAGTCCACTGGATACACAACAGATATCAACAGACTTAATTTTACCTTCGGATTTTAGGCAAATATAATTGGCAGAGGTAGAGCCACTGGTTATTTAGGTGGGCCACTGGAAAAATAAATTCAAATAGCGGTATATTCGTTCAAATCATTTTTGGTAATCGCTAATACAGACCACTTCGTGTTCAAGAAGTATATTCGCCAGGGGTAAGGGAACAGCCGCTGTGCGTGCCTACGGCAGCTGTGCCCCTACAACGACTGGTTGATTTGGGGGCCACTGGAAAGAAAAAATTCAATAAACGGTTTTGTAATCAAAGACTCTCTTGACAAATCCCCAAAACATCTGTAAAATAGTTTTATCGTAAAAAAAAATTTTATCGGTAAAGATTAATTTTATTGTCGTAAGATTATGACAATATGCGTTCGGGTCAAGGTTGGTGTAAAATGAAGACAGTTTCCAGCAGTGAATGGGGTCGGACTTGCAAAAGAATGGACAAAAATCAACCCGTCCGCCAAAATATTGGCCAGCTGGATTGTGGTCATAACGAGCAATATTGTTATGATGATTCATTTACCCAGGAGTGGGGATATTACAATAATTGCCTTCTGGCTGAAGATTCCGATCTAATACAAGAAAATAAGTATGTTGTCATCGAAATTGGTATCTAAAAAAAATACAGGAGTAAAAATGCAAGAAAAAATGGAATTATTAAAGTCACGCATCGCGGATATCGCTCATCTTTCCCATGCGGGTGCCGTTCTGGGTTGGGACCAGAACACATATATGCCTCCCGCCGGAGCAACTGGACGCGGCAATCAGTTGGCTGTCATCAGCCGTGTCGCACATGAATGGGCAACAGCTGCGGAGATGGGGAAATTATTGACGGATCTCGAATCGTATGCCGCCCAACTTGACCCGGATTCGGACGATGCCTGTCTGATCAAGGTTTCCCGTCGTGATTACGACATTGAAACGCGGGTGCCTTCTCAGTTTGTAGAAGAACAATCCAGAACCACTTCCCTGGCATTTTCTGCCTGGGTGGAAGCCCGCCAAAAATCGGACTTTTCCATCTTTTTGCCGCATTTGGAGAAGGTGGTGGAACTCAACCAGCGTTTTGCCGCTTTTTTCCCCGAATTTGAGCATCCTTATGATGCTTTACTGGATCAATTTGAGCCGGGCATGAAAACTGAAGAGGTAAAAGCTATATTCGCTGCGCTACGGCCTCAACAAGTCGAGTTGATCAAAGCCATCGCAGATCAACCCGAGGTGGATGATTCCTTTTTGCACCAATCATTTGATGAACAAAAACAATGGGATTTTGGCGTAGAGGTGATCCGTAAATTTGGTTATGATTTCCAGCGGGGGCGCCAGGATAAGGCTCCGCACCCATTCACGACTTCGTTTGGTCTGGATGATGTGCGTATCACCACTCGCATTGACCCGCAATTCCTCAACCCGATGCTGTTCGGCAGTATGCACGAGACCGGACATGCTCTTTATAACCTGGGTTTCTCACGTTCACTGGAGAATAGCGGGCTCGATTCCGGAGCATCGCTGGCCGTGCATGAATCGCAATCACGCTTGTGGGAGAATCTGGTTGGGCGCTCCATGCCGTTCTGGCAGCACTTCTACCCGCGTCTGCAGGAGGTCTTCCCGCAGCTTACCGATGTCTCGCTCGAGCGCTTTTACAAAGGAATCAATAAAGTACAACCTTCTTTGATTCGGGTTGAAGCGGATGAGGCTACCTACAACTTGCACATCATGCTGCGTCTGGAATTAGAAATAGCTATGCTGGAAGGCTCGCTAGCATTAAAAGATCTGCCTCAAATTTGGAATCAAAAAATGAAAGATTATCTGGGTGTTGAGCCGCATAACGATGCAGACGGTATCTTACAGGACGTGCACTGGTCGTATGGGAATCTGGGATACTTCTCCACCTATGCGTTGGGGAACCTTGTTTCAGCTCAATTGTGGGAGAAGATTCAGCAGGATGTCACTGACCTGGATGATCAGATCCGACAGGGAAGATTTGAGAACTTGTTAGGCTGGCTGCGGGAGAATGTCCACCGTCATGGACGTAAATTTGAACCGCAGGTATTGATCGAACGCGTGACTGGTTCCCGCATCGACCCAGCGCCCTACATGCGCTATTTGAATAAAAAGTATGGTCAGATTTATGGAATTAGTGAATAGTTGAGGCTGAGCGATGCGACGAAAAAAGTGAGTGTGAAGCTGACCTGCTCGCGCGCTGATAGTTGACAGTTAACAGCAAAACACTGAAAATCAAGTACAAAAAGATGAGGGTAGCTTGGTGCTCGGCGCCACGGCTACCCTTTTTGTGTTAATCTAAACCATAAAGGCCGCAAAGAACGCGAAGAAAGCAATTTAATAAAAACTCTGTGCCTCGATAAGCGCGCCTATCGCAGACAGGAACAGGCTTGCATTGGATTGAACCAATTTACAGCGGGAGCCCGACTTCCTTACTCAAGTATGAAGGAAGCTGCCGACGAAATGCAAAGCGAGTGAACAACTAGTTAAGGCTATTTTTTTGGCTTTGGAACATTGAGCTTTGAGTACTTTCACCTTTCTGTCTTGCGATCAGCTATCTCAAACTTACCGTATAAAATTAGGAATCTGAACCTCAGAAGATCAATTACTTGGAGACACCGCACAACGAAAACCGAAATTACTGTCCCGAATGTCCAGACTGCCGCGGCCGCGTTCCGCCGTGCGCAGATATTCCGTGACTCCGTACCAGCCGCCACCTCGGATAACTCCAAGTTCACCTGTGGCAGGTCCTGTTGGATTATTTAAAGGAGAAATACTGTAATAACTACTACTGTACCAATCGTTCACATACTCCCATACATTCCCGGCCATATCCATGACACCATATGGTGATGCACCTGTCGGGTAACTGCCCACTTGGCTAGTGTCACCTACACAACCTCCGCCGACAATACCGCCAATAGTTCCATTAACCAAAGAACAAGTTGGGGGTTGATCACCCCACGGATAAGCACGAACCGTAGTCCCCCGAGCGGCTTTTTCCCATTCAGCTTCAGTAGGCAGCCTTTTCCCTGCCCATGAACAATAATTATCGGCATCATACCAGGAAACATATATGACCGGAAATTTAGAATAAGTGGGGTTATTGTAATAAGAAAGGCGGGTATAAGAAGAACTATCTGATGGAGCAGTGCAGGCAGCAGCTGTTACACATTTGGCATACTCACCATTCGTGACTTCATACTTATCGATTCTGTATGCATCCAGATAGACCGTGTGCAGGGGTAGTTCTTCCGCATTACAGGAATAACCTCCATTATGAAGTGGATCACAGCCCATTTGGAAATTACCAGCAGGGATATTGACCATTTCACCGGGGATGATAGACGAAGCGTTGTTGGTTACCAGGGGTAGAAAAATCTCATAGATATAATATGGAGTTACTTCCTGGCCTATTTGATCTGCTTGTGCCAATCTGTCGATCGGCACAACAGAGAATAGTAAAACTATCAATATAAACAAACTAAATTGTGTTCTGGGAGTCGGTTTCAAATTACCTCTTTATTTTGCTAAACATCTAAAAATTGGATTTATAAAGTCATATACTCTATATTAGAGATTTTTAATTAAAAGAGCAATAACAATTTACAAATGTAATTAATTGACAGAAGCTTAAAATTACTTTAATAGCATCTTATCAGCCAATTCCCTTATAGGTCTGACAGAAGACCAATTTGTTGAAACAAATTCGAGCCAAATTTTTCATCCGATTGCATTCAGGTTGAATGGTAGTTGCCCGGTTATAACCTGGGGGTGACGGGTGGATTGTCTTGAAGAAGGCAAGTTTGGTGGCTAGGGTTAAGCCATCTGCTTCAACTAATTTAGAAATTATTAGCCAACCAACATCCAATTCCTAATCCCAATCTTCTTGCTTTTTTAAGCAATCTATAGGGAAATAAGCCGATATTAATTACTCGAAATATAAATGGTGCATGGGCCGAATCACTCGGTTGATGCACCATCACTTTGTAAAAAAAGGAAGGTGTTTGGAAAATGAAGATTTACCGATTTCATGCTGTGATTTTACTGACCGCGTTGGCAGCAACGCTGTTAGCTGGCTGTTCGGCTAAGGCTGGAACGCAGGGAATCGATAAACCAGCAAAACCATTGGTAGTTCTGGAATGGACCGGTTATGAAATAATCGAATTTCCACAATTTTTTAAACCTTTTACTGACAAATATGGAAATAACCTAAAAGATTATGTCTCTGTCAGCGTTTTTGGCGATGATGCTGAGGCTTTTTCCAAAATTCAAACAGGCCTCAATGCCGATATTGTTCACCCCTGCAGTTCCTGATGTTTTGCCTGCCTCGGAATGTCATGATCACTGACCAGATATAGATCCAATATCTCTGTAAGTGGAAACTTTTTCAACCTGCGTTAGTTCAGTGAAGATTCCATGCGTACTCATGGCCGAACAAACACAGATAGTCCTGTTTTTATTCAATCTTCACTCACACGCCCGAAGCCTAGATGCCTTCTAACCCATTTTTCCCCTTTATGCTGATTTGGCTTTATTTGGAAAATAATGTAAACTGGAAATAGTGGGGATACTCAGCCCAATCCCCAATATTGGGAGTCAGAAATGCTAAAGAGCATCAAAATCAATATCATACTATTTCTTGTGCTTGGCTTTTTAATCACTTCTGCTTTCGTGGTACCCTGGCCGCAGAATAATGGCGAAAACTCTCCAAAATATGTTGAGAATCCAACATTGGTGAAAGATATCAAGCCAGGCAACCAGGGTTCAAACCCGTATGGATTTATGCAATATGAAGACAATGCTTATTTTTCAGCCTTGATGAATGATGGCAGGCCTGGTCTGTGGAAGACCAATGGCAACTCATTGGAAACGGAATTGGTGAGTGAGGGTCTTGGAATATCCAATTCTCATGTCGAATTTAATGGGGATATCTACTTCTTGGCGAGAAACGAAGGAAATTTACTAGATTTGTGGAAAACAAATGGAACCTCCTCAGGCACAATTCAAATCACAAGTAATCCACATTTAAATCCCAGGAACTTATATGTTTTTAAAGGGTATATCTATTTTGAATATGGATCTTCCCATTATCTTGCACGTACTGATGAAAACCATCCAAATGTAGAACTACTTACTCAATACGCGGGCTGGGAATATTTTCTTCTTGCAAACAGTGCGTATTACATCGCACTTTCCCCAAGCTCAAGCAATTATTATATTCTACAGCTGCCGGGGTCAACCGGAATGAGTCTGGATACCTATCCTGTGGATACTAAAGATTTGATCGCTTACAAAGATCACCTCTATTTTGTTAGGAATGATGGGGTCCACGGAAGTGAACTTTGGCGATCGGATGGAATTAGTGAGGTCGAACTTTTCCTGGATATAAATACAATCGGCGACGGCAACCCTGGCTTTTTCTACTTAGCCGGTGACTATTTCTATTTTATGGCGAGTGATGGTGTCCATGGAATAGAACTCTGGCGCACAGATGGGACGGCTGCCGGAACCGTACGATTGACGGATTATCGTGTCTCCATGGATACAATTAATAATATGGTTTATTTTGGTGAAATAACCAACCGTCCCAATGGGTTGCCAGCCGGATTAATCTTCATGCCTTCCTTTGAGGATCTTGTGCAAAATACACTCTGGTTCTCAGATGGTACCCCTGAAGGTACCTTCCAGTTGGCGGATTATTGGTTTACTAAAAGTATTGAAAAAATTATCTATGATGGCTATTTGTATTTCAATAATTATGATAGCGAGCATGGGTGGGAAATGTGGCGTTCAGATGGGACACCGGAAGGAACAGGACTGTGGTTGGATATGATACCTGGAAAGACGAGTAGTGCACCGAAAGAGTTTGCGCCCTGCGGAGAACGTCTATGTTATTCGGTAGATGATGGTATACACGGCCGCGAATTATGGAGCAGTGATGCAAATGTTGAAAACGCCAACCTGGTTGCCGACATTAATACGTTGGCTGTAGGGTCTGAACCTTGGAATTACACTGAATACAACCAGCAATTATATTTTCTAGCTAACGATGAATTCGGTAAAAGACAATTGTGGCGAACAAATGGAAGCGCAGAAAATACAATTCCATTGATGAACAACACTGAAATTGGTACAGAAGTAGATAATAAAAATTACTATGCGATCATAAATAATAAATTGGTGTATGTTTCCGCCGCAGAAAATTCTTTTTCTCCCAGATTCTGGGTGATGGATTTATCAACGATGCAAAGCTCAGTTTTACCCGACTTGGGATTAAGTTTGGAAAAATTGAATCCCTTTGGTTATCAGCTAACTGATCATTTTCTCTATTTATTTACGTACTCCCCGATCACGAATGACCGCTATATTTGGGTTACCGATGGGTCCCCCATGGGAACTAAATTGATCTTTCAAACCGATGTAACGAATCGGGATCAATTCAGTAGTGTGGATTATGCCTCTCTTGGAGACCAACTGATTCTCAGTGGAACAAGGTGGGATGATAATTTTACTCAATTATTTCTCATCAATTCGGATCAATCCGGTATTGACTTAATTGCGTCAAGTAACGGGGTACCAAGTTTCATTGGATCCTACGCACAGAAATTTTATTATTATTGGTCGGGAATTCTATATTCTGTTGACAGGGATAATTCCGTTGAGGAATTACTTGATCTTGAGATGTCTATTGACGTTAAGTTAACAGAGATTCTAGGAGAAAAAATTCTCTTAGTTACCAAAGGAAATACCTCTGATTCAACTAAAATAATTGTCACAGATGTTTATGGAAGTGAACCTCAACAGGTTTATTATTATCCCTACGGTATTTTTCCATCTCTGGAAAAACTTAAAATTAATAACAAGGCTGTATTTGTGGGGTCATTTTTTGACGGTTACTACAAGAACCATCGCGCAATCATTATCACAGATGGAACCCCAGAGGGTTCTTACGTGTTATTGTCGAAAAATTATATGTACTTCGGAGTAAAGGCAGATAAAAACAATTTGTACTTATTAGCCATCGATGATGAAAGCAGAAAACTTAGCCTCTTGAAATCTGATGGAACGCTGGAAAATACAATTACCTTGATCGAATTTGACCAGGAATTCTGTGGAGATACAATAGCGGAATTTCAAGAGAGAGTGGCACTTTATAATGGAGTGTACTACTTGTCATTAACTGATAACAATTCTTCAGAAAATAGTCATGGCTGTGAATTATGGGCTTATGATTTATATTCTCATGATTTGTATATGCCATTAATTAATCAAAAATGATGATTATATTCCACAGTTTCCGCACATAAAAAAAATAAGCGCGGAGGGTAATTGACGATGGGCACACAAATATCTGATAAGGCGCATGATTTGAGAAGACTATGCTGTAATTTTATTTTTAAAGCCATATCATTTTAGAATCGCTGAATGGACAGTATTCGACCAAAGAAAACCATATTTTTTTACCAGGTTTATTGAAATATCCAGAATATGATCCCTCAACCCCAGCCCTAATAGAGCACTCCTCGCAATTGAAATGCCCTCATGAAGATGTACCTGCGGGACAAGCGGGGCTGGGGTTGAGGGATCACAAGAATATTTTCCTAATTTCTCAAGGCAGGATTAATGGTCTGCTTATTTTTCAATGTCAAAAGTGAAATATAACCGATTTTATTCCGATATTACTGGATATTCTTATTAGGTAGACATCTGATTCGTGGGTCGCTTTTTTCCGATCTTCTATGTAGAATTTGTTGGAACAGTAGAGGCAAGCCCTCGCCTTCAATTTCGTTCCCCTACCCCACCATTCATGGTCAACAAACTACCATAAAGCGAATCAACCAACATCCAATTCCTAATCCCAATCTTCTTGCTTTTTTAAGCAATCTATAGGAAAATAAGCCGATATTAATAACTCGAAAAATAAATGGTGCATGGGCCGAATCACGCGGTTGATGCACCATCACTTTGTAAAAAAGGAAGGTGTTTGGAGAATGAAGATTTACCGATTTCATGCTGTGATTTTACTGACTGCGCTGCTGGCTACGTTGTTGGCTGGCTGTTCGGCTGGAGCTGGACCGCAGGGAATCGATAAACCGGAAAAACCCTTGGTTATTTTGGAATGGACCGGGTATGAGATCAATGAGTACCCGCAATTTTTTGTACCTTTTACTGACAAATACGGAAATAACCTCAAGGATTATGTCTCGGTCAGCGTATTTGGCGATGATGCGGAAGCTTTTTCCAAAATTCAAACAGGCTTCAATGCCGATATTGTTCACCCGTGCAGTTCCTGGTGGGGTTTGTATGTGGAGGCCGGCCTTCTTCAGCCAATCGACACCAGCCGCCTTTCCAATTGGGACGATATCCCCGATGTTTTCAGGAATCAGGGTGAATATAATGGCAAGCAATATTTTGTACCCTGGGATTGGTACTACGAAGCTCTGCTGGTCCGCCAGGATCTGGTAAAGGAACTGCCTTCCTCATGGGCGGATCTGTGGGATCCACAATATGCCGGCCACGTTTCTATCTGGGATAATGGTGAAGTAAGTTACGCTGCAACCGCCCTGGCTCTTGGAATTAGCCTGAAGAACCCAACGCCAGCCGATGACAAATTGATTAAACAAAAACTGATTGAATTGAAACCCAACCTGCTGACTTATTGGTTGGATTACACCCAGGCGATTGAACTCTCTGCCTCAGGGGATGCCTGGATTATCGCCAATGCCTGGCAGGATACCTTTGCCTCGCTGTTGGATGAGGGCTATGATGTTGCTTATGTTGAACCCAAGGAAGGCTACCTGGCCGGTGTTTGCGGATACGCAATTACGACCAACAACACCCAGCTTGACCTCACCTACGAATTCTTGAATGCTGCAATTGATGTCCAATCAATGGCGAACTTTACCAATGAATACTGGTATGGGGCTGCCAATACGAAATCGATTGATCTGGTCGATGCCGATATTGTGAAAACACTCGGTTTCACCGATCTCGATTACGCACTGGCGCATACTACCTGGTACCCGCCATTGACTGCTGAACGTCGTGATCAGCTCTCAGATTTGTGGAATGAAGTCAAAGCTGCACCATGACGACGTTAAATCGAAAACAAGACTCTGCCGGCAAAACAAACAGGCCGGGAACTGAGACGAAGTTAGCGGGCATCCCGCGCACAGGGCAACTGGTTATGCTGGTTGCCCCTGCTGCATTATGGCTCATCTTCCTGCTTATTTTACCTTTGATAACACTGGTGATGCTCAGCTTCCAGAAATCAGCTTTTGGGCCTGATAGCACAGTATTTTCGCTCAACAGTTACATCGAGTTCTTCCGAAATAGTGCTTACCAGCGCTTGATGCTGCGTTCTTTATGGATCTCCCTGCTGGTCTCGTTTTTCACAATTTTGCTGTCCTACCCACTCGCATATTACATGGCCTTTCATGGCGGCCAAAAACAATCACTGATGCTTAATTTATTGATCATTCCGGCCTGGACCAGCTTTCTCTTGCGAGTTCTTGCCTGGCGCGTGATCCTGGGGTCGAGTGGATTGTTGAACACTTTTTTGCTGTGGATAGGGTTGATTAACCAACCTATCACAGGCTTATTTTATAGCCAAACTGCAGTGGTCATCACGCTCATTTATATCTGGATTCCATTTGCAGCTTTGCCAATCTATGTTGCCTTGCAGCGTATCGAACCGGGTTTGCTGGAGGCAGCTTCCGATCTGGGCAGCAGACCCTGGCAGGCATTCCTGAAAGTGACTTTTCCACTCAGTATTCCTGGCATTCTGGCCGGCTTTTTATTCGTCTTTATTCCGACAGTAGGTGAGTATGTCACTCCGGCCATGGTCGGCGGCCCGAATGGCCTCATGATCGGCAATATCATCTGGGATCAATTCTCTCGCGGTCTGGACTGGCCGATGGGGGCAACCTTGTCATTGGCAATTCTTGTGGCTGTTCTGATTCCATTGGTGTTGGCGGCCCGGGTTGCTCAAAAAAGCGGAGCGTTGGGAGGCGGCAGATGATTGAACAAAAGCGCTCTTTGCCGGGCACACTTTATTTCATCGTTATGATGGTCTTTCTCTATCTGCCAGTTTTGGTGTTAATCGTGTTTTCCTTTAATAATTCTGTAATTCTGGCATTTCCATTTAAAGGATTTACCCTGGAATGGTATAAACAGTTGTTGGGAGCGCGTGAGTTGCTGTTAGCTGCTCGCAACAGCATCATCGTGGGCATCAGTTCATCCCTGGTTGCAACCCTGATCGGCGCATTGGCCGCGGTGGCGGTTACACGCCATCATATGCCTGCCCGCAATTTCTTCCTTGGGGCTGCCAGCGTACCTCTGGTAATGCCATCGATTGTGCTTGGGGTTGCCATGCTGGTGCTCTTCCGGCGTGTCTTTGATTTACAGCTCAATTTGTGGCTGATTACGGCTGCGCATGTGCTCATCAGCATACCCAGCACCATTTTGATCGTGATGGCGCGTCTGGCGGATTTTTCTCATAACCTCGAAGAAGCAGCCATGGATCTGGGGGCAAATTATTGGATGACGCTTTTAAAAGTGACCCTGCCAATCAGCCTGCCGGCATTGATCGCCGCATTTCTGACTGCCTTTACAACCTCGTTTGATGAATATGCCATGACCACATTAATCACAGGCACCGATACCACTCTGCCTGTTTACCTGTATTCGCTGCTGCGTTTTCCACGCCGCCTGCCCGTCGCAGTGGCGATGGGATCCATCATCATGGTGATTTCTGCCATCCTGGTGATCACCGCCGAAAAGCTGCGTTCGATCGGCACAAACCGTGTTCAAAAGGAGAATAAAATATGAACGGACAAAAGAATTATCACCTGAATAGTTTTCAGGATAGACAGAGCGTGTCGTTAGAGGTAAGCAACCCCTTTGCGGGCTTATCTGTTCGGCGGCGCAAGCAAGTTGCGCAAGAAGTACTGACTTATTGGTGGCATCAAATCGGGTATACGCTCTGCCCGGAGGAGGATTAGTGGTCAACAACATTATTGAATTTGAGAATGTTTCGAAACAGTATCGTGAAAAAGCGGGGGAGATTGTCAATGCACTTAATCCATCCGAATTAAGCATCCAGGCAGGCGAGTTCTTTACCCTGCTGGGTCCCAGTGGGTGCGGCAAGACCACCGCACTGCGATTGATGGCAGGTTTCATCCAACCCACTGCTGGCAATATCAAAATAGATGGCCTGGCGATGAACAATGTGCCTCCCTATCGCCGGCCGGTCAACATGGTCTTTCAAGATTACGCGCTCTTTCCGCATCTGAATGTGTTCGAAAATGTCGCTTTTGGATTGCGTATCAAAAGGACTCAAGCTGCTGAGATTTCACGGCGCGTAAACGAATCGTTGGAAATTGTGCAATTGGTTGGTCTCAATAACCGCCGGCCATCACAACTTTCGGGAGGGCAGAAACAACGCGTAGCGTTAGCTCGCGCACTGGTCAACCAACCGGCTGTCCTGCTGTTGGATGAGCCACTTGGGGCCCTGGATCTGAAATTGCGGCGCGCGATGCAGCTGGAGCTCAAAGCGCTGCAGCAACAGGTCGGGATTACCTTCGTATATGTCACCCATGATCAGGAAGAAGCCCTGACCATGTCGGACCGTATTGCAGTCATGAGTGCCGGCCGCATTTTGCAAATTGACAGCCCGCAAAATATCTATGAACGCCCAACTACTCGCTTTGTGGCCGATTTTGTGGGTGAGACCAACTTTCTGACCGGCAAGATCAAGAATATTGTCACCGGCGATTATGTCAAACTGGCTATTGGAAATGATCTGGTCGATGTGCGTCACCGTACCAATGGTATCCACCCCGGCGACACGGTTACAGTTGCGATCCGCCCGGAAAGATTAAGCCTGGCAGCTGACGGTCAGCAAGTAGAGCAGATCTCAGCCACCATCTCCGAGATCACCTACCTCGGTACCGACACGCGCTATCTGGTCACCATCCCGACCGGGGAAAAGGCAGCCGTGCGAGTGCAGAACGCGGGTATGAATCGCACGTCTTCTTACCGCATTGGCGATCAGGTCAAACTTGGGTATGTCCTCGATGACGCGCAAATTTTGGTTAGCTAATAGCCAATAGCTGACAGCTGACAGAAAAAACTTCTTGCTTTTGCGGAGGCATGTATTGGCATGTAGCATGTAGCGGGTAGCGGGTAGCAGGTAGTAAGACAGAAGACTGATGACCGATTACGAGGTTTACCGTAGGGGAGAAGCATCCGGCTACAACCTCAGGTTATCTACGTAATTTGGTTGCCGGATGCTTCGCCCTTATTAGTCTAGCCGGGAGATGTAATGCCATACGCATCAACCATCACAACATCAATTCAGGGAATGCCTTAATTGCATATTTTGGGATTTGCGCCTTTTAATAAGAGCCCATTATTGAAGAGTGCTACGCGCCAAATTAATTTGTTGAGGCAACATAGTGCAAAGTGCTACGGTTGCCTAAAGATAATTTCAGCAAGATTATAATATACTAACTATGCCCATCACATCCAAACCCACGCCAATCCTCTACTCTCCTGACCATTGCCTGCACGACCCGCGCTATGAATTAGAAAATGGAATGCTGTCACGATACCAGGAACATCCGGCCCGCATTGAAAAGGTACTCATGCACCTCAAGCAGCTGGAGAACATCACGCTGGTGCCCCCAAGCGAGACGGTGCCGCTCGAAATTTTAGAAAGTGTGCATTCGCCTGACTTGATTCAACATTTGCAGAAAGAATCACAGGCTGTAGCAGAGCAGGAAGCGCGCAACCCTGATCTGGCTCCGCTTTATCGCTATCCGTATATTTTCCCAATCCGGTCTGAAATGCATTCCTACTTATCAACTAGCCCAGAGCCCGATGGCTGTTTCGCCTTCGATACTTACGCCCCGATTGGAAGTGGTACCTGGCGGGCAGTTTTCGCCAGTGCCAGTCTGGCTTGGCAGGGAGCCGGTTTACTGATAGCTGGGGAGCAGGTGGCCTATGCACTCTGCCGCCCGCCGGGCCACCACGCCAGTTATGATTCGATAGGCGGTTATTGTTACTTAAATAATGCAGCCATCGCAGCCACACGCCTGAAAAACCTTGGGCCAGGTGCCATTCTGGATATCGATTACCACCATGGCAACGGCACCCAGTCAATTTTCTGGCAGGACAATCAGGTCCTAACCGTCTCTTTGCACGCTGATCCGGCACAGGAGTACCCTTTCTTCTCCGGGTATGCGGATGAGAGCGGCGGTGAAATGGCGATAGGCAGCAACATCAATTTGCCGCTACCAGCGGGTTGTGATGATTCTACTTATCTGCAGGCCGTTAAAGTCGCTCTGCAACGTATCCGCACCTTCCGGCCTCGCTGGCTGGTACTCTCAGCGGGATATGATACCTGCGCAGCCGATCCAACGACCTCATTTATGCTTAGTGGTGATGCCTATGAGCAGATTGGGCGGAAAATTACCAAAACAGGCCTTCCAGTATTGGTTGTTCATGAAGGTGGTTATGCTATCGAAGAAAATGGTGGTCTGGCTGCCCGACTATTGGATGGGCTGCGTTCTAAGGGTGGCGAATAATTCCTATGGAACCGGAAAAAGCTGCAGCAAATTGTTCTGGTTCTTTCCCCATTACGGATTGAAAGTGTTGGCGTGATCCGCGCGTGGTGGTCAATAACAACGTTGTGTGTGCCAGATTGGAAACTTCTCTGCGAATATTTTGCGCTGAGACTGTCTTTATTGTCCAATCCAAATCCAACTTTAAATGCGCCAGACTTTCTTCAAGTTTGGTGTTGAAAGGCTCCTGAGCAATTATCTCTAATGGAACATTCAGTTCTTGGGCGAACGTTGAAATTATTGAAATGCTAACATCAGTCAGATCGGTAACAGCAGATTTTGAGGTGATGACCCAGGCGACTTTCTCGAATGCATTCACAGGGTGATTTGCGCGTACAACAATCACAGGAATTTCAGCCCGCCAGAAAACCTGGTCGATATCATTCCCAAATATATTGGCATGATATGAGGATTTACCGGTCCATCCCATCAAAATCATGGATGCTTTTTTCTCGAGAGCTGTACGCAAGATGCCATTGCTGATGGACGAGTCGATGCGCTGTTTGGGTTGAATATTGGCTTTGGGATCCATGATGAAGGAGCGCAGATTTTCAGTAAATTGGTGTTCAGAAACCAACTCTTTGGCTTTATTGCTGTTATCACGGATGACGCTTAATGGCATCAGGATGCCGTTGACGCTGCGTGCCAGGACCAAGGCCAAGTTTAATAGGATTTCCTGAGTAGCCGGGTTAGCGATTGGGACGAGGATGCGATCAAACCAGTTTTTATTGATACTAACTTGTTTGGTGGGTTGCAGGTGTTTACCAAAACGCTGTACAATCATGGGCGATGTTAATGATGTAATTAGAATCATTGTGATGGCGCCGTTGAACAGACTTTGCGGAAACAAGCCCAATTGAACACCGATCAACATGGTTGGGATAGTGACAGCAGCTTGCGATTGTGTAAGACCCCAAATAGTGAGTACCTGTTCTCGGGAAAAGTGGAAATATTTACCCGCGATCCAGGCAGCTAAAAACTTGGTCAAATATGCGCCAATTGTTAATCCAATACCGGCGATAAGGGATCTCGAATCTAAGATAGCAGCCCGAGGATCAGTCAGCATACCCGAATACATCAGGAAAATGGGTATAAAGAAAGATTCGCCCATGAACGTCACCTGGCTTTTTACAGCAGAATGCGGAGGCAAAGATGAGTTAATGGCTAAGCCAGCTAAAAATGAGCCGACAACTGCATGCATTCCAATCAGTTCCGCGGTGAAGGATGCAATTAAGAGCACCACCAGCATAAACTGAAATTCAACAGCGCGGGTGGTAAAACGTTTAAAGAAAAACTTGCCTGCACGCGGAACCAGAAAAAGAATTAAAGCAGCATAGACCAGGATAAAACCAATTTGTTTTAAGATAACCAACGAAGATATCTGTGAGCCGTCCGGGCTGCCAGCAACGATTGCCAGAACCAGAAAAGCAGTGATGTCGGTTAAGACCGTCGCACCAACCGCTATCGATACCGCCTCATTGCGCATGATACCCAATTGGGTGACGACGGGTAATGCTAAGAGCGTGTGCGAGGCAATGGCTGAACCCAGTAAAACTGCGCCCATCCAATTCAGACCTAACCAATGTCCGAATAGGGTTCCAAAAATCTGAGGTAGGGCGTATGTCAATAACCCGAAGACAATGGTTTTGCTACGCGTTTTTTGGAAAAGGTGCGTATCCACTTCCAGGCCGGCGGTGAACATCAAATAAAGCAAACCGACGGTGGCCAGTATTTCGATCACACCTCCCAGGTTCAATAAGTTAAAACCGAAAGGCCCGATCAGCATACCGCCAATAATTAACCCAACAATACCAGGCAGGTGGACACGTTCTGATAGAAGCGGTGTGATTAAGATGACCGCCATGATTGTAAGGAAGATTCCAACTGGTTCTTGTATCAAAAAATCAGCCCATCCTCTTCATGGACCCTGGTTATATTGCAGGTATGGGTTAAAATCTATTCACCGTAATCGGCATTATTGTATATCTATTCTACCAGCCACTAAAATAAAAGATAGTAAAATATTTATACACAACCACCGGTACCTGTAAGCACTGCGAAAATTGATTGAGGGTTTCTGTGATTGCGATAAAATTCTTGAATTGGATTGAGATCTAGTGTAGATGGAACATACCATAACCTTAATTCTTCTATTCTTAATCCTGATGACTCCACTCTCATTGGTTCTCATGAACAAGCTGCGCATGGATGTAGCGGCCATGATCATGGCAGTTTCTTTGGGAATATTGCAGCTTTTAGGCCTTGGATTATTAGGTCCTGTAAATACGCCGGGCGATGCGGTTAAAGCAATTAGCGGCTTTAGCCAACCGGTTGTATTAACCTTGCTGGCCCTCTTTATCATGGCCAAAGTGCTCGAAAATAGCGGCTTAACACATTGGCTGGCTTTCCAGATTGTCCGTCTGGGAGGCAGCAACGAACGCGTCTACATCGCAGCTTTTTCCACAGCCAGCGCTCTTCTGTCTTTATTTATGAATAACCTGACCGCTGCTGCCATGATTTTACCGGCAGCTATGGAAGTCGCTCGACAGACACGCGTAAAACCCAGCAAATTGCTCATCCCGGTTGCATTTGGCAGTCTCCTGGGGGGTTCGGCGACCTATTTTACCTCAGCCAATATTATTGTCAGCGATTTGCTCACGATTGCACATCCGCCACAGGCCACCCTTTCTGTTTTAAGTTTTACCCCGACCGGAGGATTGATCGCCATTGCCGGCATCATTTTTTTGACTGTTTTCGGCAAAAAGCTTTTACCTGATCACGCTCCATCCGCGGAACAGGCTTTTGCGCGTTTAACCGGCAATGAGCTGGAGGATTTTTACAAACTTGGCGAGCGTTTGTGGGAAGCAAAAATTGGGGTTGGCTCGCAGTGTGCTTTTAAATCTTTAAACGACTGTGGCTTTGGAAAAGACTGGGGGGTCGTGGTGGCCGCGGTGCGTCATAACGGAGAAGATTTTGCATTACCGCTGACAAACCAGGTTTTATGGTCGGGTGATACAATTTTGCTGGTTGGGCGCGAGGAACGGATTGACCCTTTGCGTGAGATGGGTCTGATGATCCATGCGGTCAATGAGGAAGATCACCTCTCAATGCGAGGAATTACCGTGGCTGAATTGGTATTGGGGCCGCATTCCGAAGTGTTAGGAAAAACGCTGCGAGAGATTGATTTCCGTCAAAAATTTGGTCTGACAGTGGTGGCATTACGGCGCATGAATCGCAGCCATCGCACCAGCATTGGCGATATGCCATTAGCCTTTGGGGATTCCTTGTTGGTGATTGGCAGCGGGCGCCAGCTGCAGGGCTTGAAGAAAAACAGCAACTTTATTATCCTTGAGTCGAATCCGGCCGACCTGCCTGTTCGTGGAAGATTGGCGATCTTGTCATCCGGCATCATCCTTGCCAGCATTGCTGCTGCGATCGCAGGTGTGCCCGTTTTCCTCGCAGCATTGAGTGGAGCGGTCTTGATGCTCGTCCTGGATTTGATTACTATGGAAGAAGCCTACCAGGCGATTGAATGGCAGCCGCTATTTCTAATTGCCGGCATGTATACCATCAGTCTGGCCATGGATCAGACCGGAGCCGCTGAATTGATCAGCCATGGGTTATTACAAATGGTAGAACCACTGGGCGGCTTGGGCCTGGCGGCTGGGGCGTTTGTCTTTTCAGCTTTGTTGACACAATTTATGGGTGGCCACGCTACCGCGCTTGTCTCCGGGCCGATCACCATCAGTGCTGCAATCGCCCTGGGAGTCAGCCCACAGGCTGTGGCGGTTGCGACGGCCATCGGTTGCTCGGCGTCTTTCCTGACCCCCATGTCGCACCCTGTCAATATCCTTGTCATCGGGCCCGGCAATTACCAGATGAGAGATTTCCTGCGCGTTGGCTGGGTTCTGACGATCATCTCTTTTACAATGATGTTAGTCGGCATGGCATTATTTTGGGGCTTGCGCTTTACGAGCTGATAGGAAGAGAAAGCTGAGGCCAGAGGCGCGCAAAGCGAACCGACATTTTGGGTTGGCCATTTAGAATTTCGCTATAAGCTATAAGCTATGAGCTATGGGCTCGCGCGCGAAGCGTGCTGCCGAAGGCACGCATGGCGAGCAAGCGGCTACTCCATCCTAATTCATGACCAGGCAGGCAGCGATTATTTTGGCACGTTGTTGTAAATTCTTGGTTTAAAGGTAGAAAGAACGATCGAAGCCAAGTCTAGTCATTACTATGGATAATCTTAAACAGATCGACCTTCAACAGCTTAAGATTTTTCTCGATAATATCCCAAACAATCTGAAGTTTTACCTGATCATAACCATGGATAATGATATTTCTCGTTCCAATGATAGATGACCATGGAATTTCAGGATATTTTGTTTGAAAATCATCAGAAATTTGATTTGCCGCTTCCCCTAGAATAATGAGGTTATACATGATCGCGTCCTGCGTTTTTTCATCTGCCAGGAATACATCATAGGAGAGAAGCGCATAGATTTCAATCGCTTCGATTGCGTTTAGCATATCATGCAGAAGCTTTGTTGTGCTTTTCATAAGGCAATGGCTTCTTTTTGAATATTGACAACAAACTCCTGGTCGTTAATATGGACAAGGGTTGATAGCGGCACGACGTCTACGCGAATTCCCAATAATTTCTCAGCTTCATAACCAAACCCAGCAATGCCAAATAGAGATCTCCCCTCTTGCATTTCGACCAGAAAATCCACATCACTTTGGAGGGTGCTATTTCCACGTGCGATCGACCCAAAAACATAGATCTTTAAAATGCCGTATTTTTGAGCGATCTTGAATAATTGAGGGGCAAATTGTCGAATTTGATCGAAATTCATGATCTTCCTCCATAAATAATTATACATATTTTGTGTATCTTTTCAATAAAACGGAGTTGAGGAGTGTTTTAAGTGGGCAAATGCCACCTAAAAACACTCTGCCCCTAATTTTTGAAATGATACTATTTTGAGAACCATAATAGCGGATTAATACCATCGCCATTCAATCCGCGTTTCTGAGCGCTGACCAGTTTTTGGTTGGGCATGCCTTTGTAACCCAATCCTCCATTTGCATAGCCTCCTACCACCTCCGGGTGGCATTGTTGGGCATTGATGCATTCTGTGTAAAGAGCCCATTCGCTTGCGTTGCAAATGAACGCTTTTGCCGGTCAGACATGCCCAACCTACAACCTCCTGTTTAGCTTCTCTCCTTATCAGGTACATGCGAGCAACTGTAGGTTGGGCATGCTTCTTTAACTCGATCCGCCATTTGCATAGCCTCCTACCCCATCCATAACGTCGAACGCGCCAATGCCCAACAACCGTGTCCGAAAACATAATTTGTGGTTTTTCTGCATCAAATTTTTGTCAATTTCATTTAATCGCCAGGGTTAATGTAGCGGCGTCGATAGACCAGAGGGGCAGAAATTGCCGGCAAATGGTCACAAACGCACGCAATTGGTATAAGCTCCCTCTCCGAATGGGATTGTTGGGCATTGATGCTTTCTGTGTGAAGAATTTATTGGCTTGCTTAGCGCGCAAGCTCATAGCTCATTGCGAAATTTTAAATGGTCAACCGGACATGTTGGTTTTCAGTTTCTCTTACTGTCAGCTATCAGCTTTCTTTACCTATCAGCTTTCATTACCTATCAGCTTTCTTTACCTATCAGCTATCATTTCCTAATTCATGACCAGGCTTGCCAGTAGTGCAAAGACCACAAACAGCACCTGTAGGCCGACCAAACCTGCCAGCACATAGCCGGCGATGGCCCAGCCATTGGCAGGAGTGCTGATTTTGAAAGGTTGTCCTTCTGCTGCCTGCCGGATTAATTGCAATGCTGATTTGAGAATCTCTTCTTCCTCCTGCGTGTGCATGCCGGCCCATACCAGCTGACCATCTTTATCTGCTAACGGAATCAGAATCACTTTACCGCTGAAATCCTTGAGGATACCGGCAAATACAGGTTCCTGCCAGGTGGAACTGGCTGGCAGCACCATAATCGAACTCGGTTCCGGTGTATCCGTCGTCACCCCAGCGGAAACAGTGTGCAGAGTGAGCGCAAGGTATGGCATTTCTTTTTGGATCATTGCTTGCAGGCTGGACATGGCAGCTTGGCTATCCGGATCGGTCAGGAGAAGAACTGAAATCTCAGGCTGCTCCGTTTTAATTGTGAGTTTTTCTGCGCGATTATCTTTCCTCAAGACTGCCAGGTGATAGAGCAGCCAGACAGTGATTTGTGCACTTAGCAGTAGTTGTTTAATCACAAATAAGCCAAAGTTGGGCATTGCGTTACCAAGAACGCTGTTAATCAGCCTGAAGACCAACAGACCGACGGCGGCCATTAAACCCACTACGGCAGCAAAAATAAGCAGATAAAGGAATGTTTTACGCACCACGGATTGGCGTGCTCGCTCGCCCAATTGATTGTCACCAGTCGCTTCACGCTGCAGCAACGGCCAGCTGTTGATCCACAACGGCAGGCCGACCGCCAGGAGGGCTAATCCATTGGCCAGACGTTGATTAAGAGCACTGAAGAGGAAATTGTCACCAATCAATCCATCGGCGGCCAAGGATAACAAAGACCATACCCCGGCGAATACCAGGATATTGCCTGCCAGGCTGAGCAGGCTGGTGAACAAACGCGTGGTGGCCTGGCTGCGGATTGGGTCTTCCAGTGTATTCAGGTGGCGGCCGAAATTGCGGCGGTAATAAAGCCAAATAACTGTAATTGGGATCAAGACTGCCAGCAGGCTGCTGTGTGCGTTAATGAAAACAGGTAAGCTGGTTGGGGTTCCCAGCAACCACCTCAGCAGGTCGTTAACGAGTACACCGATTATACTCAAAATGATCGCCAGTCCGGCCAGATTGGCTAAAAACAAGAAGATAGTCCGCAAAATGGCATCCCTCTCAGCCTTGGCGCGCAAGCTGGGGATGATTTTGCGGGTGGTGATTACCCAGATAGCCGTTGCGATCAATGTAACTGATATGCCGCTGGCCAGCTTCAAGTTGACCAGGCGGCCAATTCCTTCGGGTGTGAAGAAAATCGTGAATAGGATTTGCTGTAAACCGACGACAAGACTGCTGATACCAATCACCAACCAGATATAGCGATAGAGGCGTCGGATGAGGGACAGGTTGCGCCCGCTAGGAAACGCATCCCAATCCGCGCGGGTGATGCGGTAGGCAAAGTAAAACGTGATCAGGTTGAGTGCGATGCTGACCATGTTGTCGGTGACCGATTGGCCCGCCAGGAAATTACGGCTGGTCGGGAAGACATTGAAAGCTATCATCAGCGGCCGCCGTAATAAGGCGTGTAAGTTGGTCAGTACGGGAACCAGTGTGGCTAATTGTAATCCATAGCCGTAGACAGCCCGAATGAAGGTTTGTTGTTCCTCCGCTTGCTGCCGGACGTCTTTTTGGATGACTGACCAGTGCAGCAAGAAAAAAGGCAGGCCTACCAAAACCTGAGCCAACCCGCGTGCCAGCAAATTGCTCAGCCCGCCGGCGATGGGGCTATCGACTGTGCTGGCGGCAAGAGTGATCAGCCCCCACAAGATCACTTGTAAACTGATAAATGCTACGATATAGAAGTACAGTCTTCTGACAGCGCGCATGGAAACTCCCTCTGGCTAATAATCTTACTATTTCTGTTGGGCGTCGAAAGGTTTCTGGTACCAGCTGTAATCCCAAAAGGGGTAAGGCATGTTACTGATCTTCCATTCGCCATTCTGCAGAATCAACTGCGCCGGTTGTGAATCACGGTAAGGTTCCGAAAACAAGCCGCCGGCCTGCCGGATAATTGTCAGATAAACCGTGGCTGAATTTGCATCCTGACTGGTTTCATTTAGTTTAATGCTGACAGATCCAATATCCTGGTTGTAGCTGGTAAATGATTGCCGAAACTGGGCGAGGAGTGGTTTGTTTTCGAGATCAGCCAGGTACTTGTACGCCTGTTCATAATCTTGTTGGTAGAGATAGACCACATAGTTATTTACCGCTGCTGCCGGGCTATTATCCGTCATCAATTTGTTACTTTGTTGGCGGATGAAGAAGGCGGCGATGGCAATCACGATGATGGCCGCGATGCCGATCAGAATTCCATTAAAAAATCGGTCGTTTTTCAAATTGCCTCCAAACGAAACAGGGAACTTGTATTAAGTACATTCATTATACGGAAAGAATGTTCGGGAAGCAAGAAATATGATTCAGAACAACCCGATCATCGGGGAGCGGGCCGTTAAGTTCAGCAGGTACTCATCGGTGACCATGGATCAGTGGCCACCGACCAGGAGGAAAAAAGTTTTGGTTGAGCGTGAGATTGGGTTCGTAAGTGGATGTATCCGGTTTGGGTATATGGGTATTTAAATTTGCGTTTAAACAACAAACACCTGAATCTTTTCAGGCGTTTGTAAGAAACGCAAGCTTTACCTTTGCAATGGCGTCGGATTTTCTACCTGGGAGAGCAGTTACGCTTTAATTGACACCGCTTTTTGTTGCTTGTGCAGCGACCAGCGTAGAATTGCCCAGAGATAGAGGGTGACAGCCAGGACAATGATGGCGATCTGCGTAGATCCGCTTAAATATGCGATCGTAGCAGCCGCAACACCGCCGATTGCCACGTACGGACACGATGAACTCAGGAGTGTTTTTTGGATGCGGGTTAACAGGTTGCAGATCACGCAGGCGATCAACCATAAGAATAATAGTGCATAAAACATGATGTGCCTCCTTTCTGACCTGAAATAATAAAATCTTGAAGCAAAACCGATAAAAATTACTATAACTACGAACTATATTTTACAATAATCAAAACTTATCATCTATTCAATACCATTGTACCTGATAGTGAAATAAAATACAATATGTAATATCATGTTATCCGCTATATATTGATTGTGAAGAATACATTACATTATTAATTTAGTGGGGCAAATTGAGCCTCGCACAGCGAGGCCCAAGCGGGACTGCGTTGATGGGTTTAACCGCGTTCTGCTTGCCCGCTACGGGCCAGAACAGCTTCCCATTCCTGCAGATACTCATCCAGGCGAGCTTGCGCACCGGCCATCTTGTTGCTGAGTTCGTGCATGTGGTTGAAGTTGCCTTTTCTGCCGGCCACCTGCAGATCACGCGCGAGCTGTTGAATTTCCTTTTCCTTTTGACGGATGCGCTCTTCAAGTTGCTCCAAATGCAGGCTACGCTTGCGGGTCTCTTTGCTGTTATCGCGTGCCATGGGTGCCTGCGGCAAGAGCATTTTGCGTGGGGCAGCGTTGCCGGTGCTGTTTAAAGTAGGACGCCGCAAAACATAATCACGATAGCTGCCATTGAAAGTGATCAACTGGTGGTCACGAATCTCCCAGATGCGCGTCGCCAGACGGTCGACCAGGTAGCGGTCATGCGAAACCATTAAGATGGTACCGTCATAGGCATCCAGCACATCCTGCAACGCTTCACGCGCTGGCATGTCGAGGTGATTGGTCGGCTCGTCCAGCACCAGGAAGTTGGAACCCTGCAATGAGAGAATGGCCAACGCCAGACGGGCACGCTCGCCACCGCTGAGGGCAGAAAGGGGTTTAAAGACATCTTCACCGCGGAAGAGATAGGTGGCCAGGTGAGCCCGCGCCGATTCGGCTTGCATTTCTTTGTAAGACAGGAACTCGTCCAGCACACTTCTCTCACCATGCAAAGCATCCTGTGCTTGGGCAAAGTAGCCAATTTTCAAACCGGCACCCGGGTTGAGTGCTCCGCTGAGTGGCTGCAGCTCCTCCAGCAGCACCTTGATAAAGCTGGTTTTGCCGCTACCATTTGGACCCAGCAGGGCAACACAATCGCCGCGCTTGATTTCAAGATCGCTGGCTGTGAAGAGCGAATTGCCGGGGTAACCCACCTCGATTTGTTCAGCGCGCAGCACAAAATTACCGGAGGTGTGGCTGCTGTTGAATTTGGGACGAATTTGCAGCGGGCGGTTGCCGGGCAGATCGATTGCATTGACAGCGCGGATGGCGTCAACCACGTCCATGACCCGTTCGACATGCAGATCCATTTCGCTCCAGCTCTTGCCGTTGCGCAAACCCATCACGCCGAAATTCTCCACAATCGCCAGTTCGCGTGAAAGGCGCCGCAGCAAACCAAGCGCACGCGCATGCGTTGATGCGCGCACCCAGTTGCGTTGAATAAAGTCCACCTCTTTGGTCAGGCGGGCTTTTTCTTCTTTAAAGACACGTTCCATGTACTCCCAGCGCTCCTGGCGCTGCAGGAGGTAGGCACTGTAATTACCGCTGTAGACTTCCAGACCATTCGGGCTCATCTCCCAGATTGTATCGACGACGTTATCCAAAAAATAGCGATCATGACTGACGATTACGACCGCACCCTGCCATTCCAGCAAGGCATGCTCAAGCCATTCTACGGCTTCAATGTCGAGGTGGTTGGTGGGCTCATCCAGCATCAACAGATCAGGTTTCTCGAGCAAAAGGCGCGCCAGCAAGGCACGCGTCTTCTGCCCCCCGGAAAGCTGGTTGAGCGGGCGCTGCCAATCCTCTTTGCCAAGGCCAAGCCCTTCAAGCGTTTGTTGAATGCGCAGATCATACTCGTATCCGCCGGCCAGTTCAAAAGCTTCCTGCAATTGGCCATAACGCTCCAGTAACCGCTCCAGATCGGCACCATCCTGTGCCAGCTGATGCTCGAGCTCGTGCAGCAGTGCTTGCTGTGTGATCAGATCGCTAAAGACGCTCAGCATTTCGGCGTAGACCGGGTTGTCACGCTGCGCAAAAGCCTCGACGGCTTCCTGGCGCAGATAACCGAGGCGCTTATTTTTGGCCATGCTGACCGAACCCGTGCTGGGGGAGTTGATTCCGGCCAGAATCATGGTTAAGGTGGTTTTACCGACGCCATTGGGGCCAATCAGCCCGATTTTGGCATCATTGGGAATGGTCAGCGTAATGCCTTTAAAGAGATCAAAAGCACCAAAGGAAACGCCTAATTGATTGGCTTGCAAGATCGACATAAGAAACTCCTGGAGATATTATAAACGGTTGCGCGGGTTCAGGTCGAAACCAAATCAGCCAGCCCGCGGGCACCCGGCACAAAAAAACCGCGGGCAGGAGCGCACCGCGGTTTAATCATTGCGTATAGCTATAATATCAACAGGCGCACTCCGAGAAGGAAAATGAAGAAACAGAGCCGCGCGTGCAGCTGCTGATAGCGAGAAGGTAGTTGTTCATTTTAGTGTCCATTCTGAGGTGTAGTTTAACGGATCAGGGAGGGCATGTCAACTGGTCAAAGGGAGGGGGTTGAGCGGCCGAGGCTTGTGCGCGCTGTCAGGATGATAAGATAGCTGACAGACGCTTGCGCGAGCTGACAGGAAAAGAAGATGGCTGATAGCTGATAGCTGATAGCTGACAGGAAAATAAGATAGCTGATAACTGATAGCTGATAGCTGACAGACGCTTGCGCGAGCTGACAGGAAAAACAAGACCGGAGACGGGTGGCCAACTTTCAGTCTTTAGCTCTTTGCCGATCTGCTACCCTCAGGGGGCATAGACGACGCGATAGATCCGCCCGCCGGCATCATCCGAGATGAACATCTCGCCATTATTGCCGAAGATTACATCAGCTGGGCGGCCATAAGTGGATGAGTCGCCACATTTTTTGTTGTTTTCGCGCCAGCCGCTGGCGAAAGTCTCAGTGCCCACCGGTAATCCGTTCTCGAGTTTAACACGTTCCACTTTGCAATCGCGGTAATTGGCAACAACATTGGTGTTCCAGGAACCATGAAAGGCAACGTACAGATCATTATTATATTCGGATGGGAAATTGCTGCCGGAGGCAATGCTCATGCCCAGCGGAGCCGAGTGGGCCGGGGCGGTCAGGATAGCCGCGACGGCATCGTTGCAAGTGAAGCCGGGTGGAAGCGCAAGACGGGTATCGCGCACCTCACTCGCGTTCACCAGACCGACACCCGGAGTATAACAATATGGCCAGCCATGTGATTTGTTGATCTGAACCGGGATGATGATTTCTTCCGGCGGCAGATCATCACCCAAACCGTCGCTGCCGTTGTGGTCGGCCCAAAGATGACCATTTGGCGACCACAGAAAATCGACGCTGTTGCGCAATCCCCAGGCGTACACAGGGCGTTTGCGCATGTCTGCATCGTTGGCGAATGGATTATCGGCCGGGATCGATCCATCCGGATTAAAACGCAGGATGGCGGCCCGGCGCGGATCGGACTCCTCGCAGATATTACAACTGGAGCCTGCGCTGACATACATTTTATCGTCGGGACCGAAATGAATCGTGCGCGTGACATGGCCGGTGGCTGACGGGATATTGTCCGTCACCAATTGCAGCGCTGAGAAATTGCCGCTCGAGTCAGGGCCCTGCATGCGTTGCACACGGTTACCGGACGCAATATAAAGATAACCTTGATAGAATTCGAGACCATGTGGCAGGCTGATTCCCGTGGCGACGATTTCGGCGGGTTCTGCCAATCCGTTGTGATTGCGATCCGGCAGGCGCACCACCTGGCCGGCATTCATCAGGCTGATATAGAGCTGCCCGTCCGGCCCAATCGTCATAAAGCGCGGGCTGCCGCTCAATTGATCCGCGAAAATTCGAATCTGAAACCCTGGCGGTAGCGTAATGCGCTGGCTGGCGGCATCGGGTGGGGGAAGCGCGATCCCTTTGGAGACAAGCGGCAGGTAAATGGTATTGCCGTTGATGACTTGTGCCTGGGCGGGAAATGGCCCGCCACTGACAATTAAGACAATCGTGAATATCAGAATTATTATCTTATTTCTCATATTCACCATTATAAAGTTATTGTCTGCACAATCAACGCGTGAAGTTATACAGAGGGATGATAAAAAAATTTCTTCTGTTTTGGTACTTTAATTGAAGTCGAGGGCAACTGTTGGATAACTATCATTGCAAGATTCCGCTGTACCGCCGAAAGGCGGTATTCGAGGATGAAATAACATTGCCCAATGCAGGTGAGTCGTAGGGGGTGTTTGTAACGCACCAAATCTTTATGGTTGATTAGCCGGCTGATGGGCGAAGCATCCGCGATGGGTATATTTTTACAGGATGAAATGGTTTCCCGGATGCTTCGCCCTTACGAGAGATCGCACGTGAAAGAATCATAATGTCCCTCTGGAAGAAAGCCCTCTGCAATTTTATTTTTCAAGTTAGTTCCTAACGCACCACATCTTATTGTTATGAGTAGAAATGATCTTCTGTCCGAAGAAATGATGGAAGCCCAAAAACGCAGTTTTTACATCGATTTTACAGCGATTCACTTGACCTTGGTAAGATGCAGGCTATAGTTAAATTGCATGCCCATCAACCAGAGGGGGAACCGCTGTATTCCCGTCGATCATGGATAATCGAGTTAACCATTCATCTTGTGGAGGATACCTTGACTGAATCACGTGATAACCAGACTCGTCGAACCGCACGCTTATTGGAGATAATTCAACATATTGCCGGTGCGCCGCGTTATTGGACTCGCCAGCGCCTGGCCCAACATTACGAAATTTCCGAGCGCATGATCACCAAAGATATCGAGATCATTCGACTGACGTTAGGGTTCCAAATTAAGTCGGATGGGGCCGGTTACTACTTTGTGAGAGTACCTCACATGCCCACCACCAGCTTCAGTTTGCCGGAAGCGATTGCGTTACTGACCGCCGCACGGACAGCCCAGGCTGTTCCCGGCATTAATTCCGGCGAACTGGCGATCGCCATTGCACGGCTGGAAAGCATATTTCCGGAGGATTTGCGCCCCTACCTGCGTGATATCCTCGACCGCTTGCCGCGCAGCGCCGATGGAACACACCGGCAGCGTATGTTGGCCCTGTTGCACCGTGCATACTTTGAGCGCACGCGCTTACGAATCGCTTACCAATCCACCAAAAGCGAAAGCGCGATTCAACGGGAAATAGAGCCCTACGAAATTCTGCCCTATGGACGTTCCTGGCATGTGATTGCGTACGATAGCCACCGCAAGGATGTGATCCAATTCAAATGTGATCGAATACAGACAGGGGAGTTACTCGATCAGCATTACGAAATCCCCAGCCATTTTAACCTGGAAGTCTACCTGGGAGATGGCTGGGGAATGTTGCGCGATGTTGCGCAGGAGGCTGAAGATGTCATCTTGCATTTTGATGCCATTGCCGGCCGCTGGGCAAGCGAAGAACACTGGCACAAGAGCCAGGTCAATGAGCTGCAGCCGGATGGCAGCTTTATTTTACGCTTTCATGTAGGCATAACACCCGAGACGGTCAACTGGCTGATGTACTACGGAGAGCGGGTCGAAGTCATCGCCCCGGATTGGTTGCGGGAAGAGGTAAGGGAAGGGCACAGGAGAGCATGGGAGGTAAAATGAGGGAAGAGATGATGGAAGGACGAGACACAATCTGGCCATCACACATTCGTGTCGAGGACCAGTCAATTCAAACTGTGCGCGATCACATCGTTGGGGTTGCGCAATTGGCATTTGAAAACGGCAAGAAAATTGGCATGCCTCATACCGCTTCTTTGTCTGCCAAATTGCATGACATGGGTAAATGCACAAATGCGTTTCGAAATTATATCCGATACGGTGTTTCCCACCCGGATGATCATAGCTTACGCGGAAAAATTGACCATTCGACCATCGGTGCGATCTATATATACGAGCGCTTTCAAGGAGGTGACGCATTTGATCGCCTGACTGCGCAAATATTGGCACTAGTAGTGGCATCTCATCACGGTGGGTTACTAAATAGTATTGATATGCAGGGAGTCTCTGATTTTTTAAAAAGAATGCAAAAAGAGAAAGCGGTTTTACATTATGACGAAGCAGTTCAAAATTTTCTGACTAGTTGTTTTTCGTCAGAGGAACTGGGAAAGGAATTTCTTATTGCGAAGAATGAATGTATTCAAATTGTTGAAAAGATAAAGAAAGCAAAATTAGCGCCTGATTTCAGCTTGCATTTGGTTTGCAAGTTTCTTTTTAGTTGCCTGATTGATGCCGATCGCTACGATACGATGATGTTCATGATTTCCAGAACAGAACCAGAATCACCTGATTTCACTTCTCTCCTTAAAATTTGGATTGAGAGACAGGAAGAGAAATTCGCTGGATTTGAGACGAAATCACCAATTGATCCTATGAGAACCCGCATATCGGAAGATTGTAAAGAATTTGCGTCCCATCCGGTCGGAATTTACAACCTAAGTGTTCCCACCGGCGGGGGTAAGACATTGAGCAGTTTGAGGTTTGGCCTTAACCACGCTTTGTTACACAAGCAAGAACGCATAATTTATGTGGTTCCCTATACAAGCATTATTGATCAGAATGCAGAAGAGACCAGAAACTGGCTGAAATGTGGAGAACATTTACTTGAACATCATTCCAATGTCATTGAAGACAATAAAAATGAGGATTATAAGCTGCTAACCCAGCGCTGGGATAGTCCTTTGATTTTCACAACTATGGTGCAATTCTTAAATACCTTTTATTCATCGGGAACCCAAAACATGCGCCGGCTGCATAACTTGGCCAATGCGGTCATTATTTTTGATGAAATCCAGGCGGTGCCCTTAAAATGCATTCATTTGTTGAACCTGGCGAACAACTTTCTCAATAACCTGACAAATACGACCATCGTGTCTTGTACAGCTACGCAGCCATTACTTTCCCGGGTTGAACGGCCGTTGATGCTCAGCCCCGACCCGGACATTGTCCCTTACAGCCTTGAAATGCAAACTGCTTTTAAGCGCGTAGAAATCATTAACCGTGTCAATGAAGACGGCTGGTCGGCTGTTCAGGTGGCAGATTTAGCTCGGATTAACCTGGAAACTCTCGATTCCGTCTTGGTTATTGTCAATACAAAAAAAGCCGCTCTTTCAATCTTTAATCACTTGAAGCAATGGAAAACTGAAGATGCCTTCAGCGTACCTGTCAGTCTTATTCACTTAAGCACCAATATGTGTCCAAAACACCGTCTACAGAAAATCCATGAAATTAAGGAAAAATTAGGCAATCAGAAGCTGATCTGTATCAGCACGCAACTGATTGAGGCAGGTGTTGACCTTAGTTTTGATTGCGTTATTCGCTCGTTGGCGGGTATGGAATCTATCTGTCAGGCAGCTGGCCGCTGTAACCGCCATCAAGAAGTTCCTCTCAGGCAGGTCTATCTGGTCAATATTTTAGATGAAGTGTTGACAGGCTTGCCCGAAATCAAGATCGGACAGGATTGCACTTTGCGTGTTTTACGAGAATATGAAAATAACCCCCACAATTTTGATTCGGATTTGTTAAGCCCCAAACTAATGGAAAGATATTATTATTACTATTATCACCTGAATAAAAATCGCATGGACTATCCGCTTGACAAAGATTTTTCTCAATACAGCCTGCTGTCTGGTAATGAAGCTGCTAAAGCAGCCTTTCAATCAGCATTGGGCACCAGTTTCAGGTTGCCGCTTAGACAGGCTTTCAAGGATGCGGCGGAAGCATTCAACGTGATCGAACAAAATACCCGCCCGGTGTTGGTACCATTTGGGGAAGGTAGCCATATCATCCATCAGTTAAATCAAGAGCTTTCTCTGGCGGAAATTCGTTATTGGTTGCAGCGCAGCCAGCAATATTCTGTGAACCTGTACCAACAAAACCTGAATCAATTGTTGCATGCAAATGCAGTTTATGAATTAAGAAATGGAGGTGTGTTTGCTTTGTCTGAAAGTTTTTATGATGACGAAATTGGTGTTGATTTTGCCAGCTCAAAAATGGATTTCTTGATCGATTTTTAATGAAAGGAGATAACTTGAACAAAGAAAATCGTATTTCATTTAAGTTGTATGGCAAGTATGCCTTGTTTAGTGACCCACTTACAAGAATTGGAGGTGAAAAATTTAGTTATCAGATACCCACTTATCAGTCACTGAAAGGAATTGTGGAGTCAATCTACTGGAAGCCGACCTTTATTTGGTACATCGATCGGGTGCGGGTGATGAAACCGATTCGGACGCAATCGCAAGGAATCCGGCCGATTGAATATGGCGGCGGCAATACGCTCTCCATTTATACCTATTTACGCGATGTAGAATATCAAGTCAGTGCCCATTTTGAATGGAATGAACATCGCCAGGAATTAAGTAATGATCGCAATGAAAATAAACATTTCTTCATTGCCAAACGCATGCTGGAACGCGGAGGCCGTAGGGATATCTTTTTAGGGACGCGAGAATGCCAGGGTTATGTCGAACCTTGTGATTTTGGGGAAGGTACAGGTTTTTATGATCTGTATGGAGAGCTTTCCTTCGGAATCATGTTCCACGGTTTTAATTACCCGGATGAGACCGGTGTTAATTTATTACAGACACGTTTATGGACGCCGCTCATGCAAGACGGGGTGATTGATTTTATCCGGCCGCAAGATTGCAGGATTGTGCGTGATATACGACCGATGCAGCCGAAAGAATTTGGTGAAACTGAATTCAGCAATCTCTCCGAGGATGAATTGCTGCAAGATTTACTGGCTCAGAATGGGGAAGGAGGGCAGCAATGAGCTGGATTTCATTGTTGAATGAGACTTACAATAACTGCTCGGCGCTGATTGGCAAGGAATTGCAAGCCGGGAAAACCCCCTTATTGCCGATTGGCCATTCTACCCAGAATGCGCAGGTTGAGGTGGATCTGGATGCGAATGGTAATTTACTGGCTGCCCGTCGCCTGGAAAAACCGGAAGCAACCATCATTCCGGTGACTGAAGATTCTGCAAGTCGAACTGCAGGGTTTCGACCACACCCATTATTTGACAAGCTTCAATATGTTGCAGGGGATTATGAAAAATATGGAGGGAAAAAAGGAAAAGACTCGTACCTTGATTATATGAAACAATTGAATTCATGGTGCGAATCTTATTATTGCCATCCAAAAGTTGCCGTTGTTTATAAGTACTTGCAAAAAGGATCTTTAGTTTCTGACCTGATTGCCAAAGGTGTCTTGGACTATGATACCGAGGCAGGCAAATTTAATGAGGATTCAGAGCTGGAAAGCTTTGTTCGTTTCCGTGTGTTTATCGAAGGCGATCCGGAAGCACGTGTTTGGCTGGATCAGGATGTTTGGAAGAGTTTTTCTGACTTTAACGCATCCATTCAGGAAGGAACCGATCTGTGCTATGTGCAGGGCATTCGTATGCCCATCACGAGCAAACATGCCAAAAAGATCCGCAATAGCGGTGATGGCGCGAAACTGATTTCGGCCAATGACACCAGCGGTTTCACCTTTCGCGGCCGTTTTGACGATAAGGCTCAGGTCGTCAGTGTCGGTTACGAAACCTCGCATAAGGCATTTAACATGCTCACCTGGCTGGTCAATATGCAAGGCTATCGCAACGATTCACAGGTAATTTTGGCATTCAGCACCGCTAACGAAGAACTACCCAAAGGCTGGGAAGAAGATGACATCTGGGGGGGCGAAGTGGAAGAAGTAGATTTTGTTAATATTGACCAGGATTATGCCAAAAAGTTGAAAAGCAGCATAGCTGGCTATAAACAAAACCTGACTCATTCCTCCAAAGTGGTTGTGATGGGGCTCGATTCAGCTACCCCCGGGCGATTGTCGATTACTTTCTACCGGGAACTATTTCCATTTGAGTATCTTGAACGCATTGAAGATTGGTACAAAAAGACCGCCTGGCTGCATACCTATAAATTTGTTGATAAAAAACCCTATGAATGGGTTGGAGCCCCGGCACCGAAAGAAATCGCCCAGGCAGCGTTTGGATCAAAAGCCAGCAAGGAGGTGATCAAAGAAACAATTGAAAGATTGTTACCTTGCATCATCGATGGAAGAAGAATTCCACGTGACCTGGTCTTGACCATAAATCGGCGTGCTTCCAATCCCGTTGCACTTGAACCTTACGAATGGCTGAAGGTATTAAGCATTGCCTGCGCCGTGAATAAAAATTTCTACCAAAAGGAGAATATTTCGATGGCACTTGATGAAACTATTACTGATCGCAATTACTTGTTTGGGCGTTTGTTAGCGGTGGCCGATAAAATCGAATCGTCAACGTATGAAAGAGGGGAAAATCGGCAAACCAATGCTATCCGTTATATGAATATGTTTTCCCGTAACCCTTTCCGCACCTGGGAAATTATCTGGAAACGCTTAATTCCTTATATGGCCAAGGCCGGCCCATGGGGAGTACGCTATCAAGATTTGATAAGCGATATCATGGCAAAATTTGATTATGAGGATTACAGCAAAAACGAAGCCTTGAATGGAAAGTACCTGCTGGGTTTTCATAATCAGCGCCAGGTGTTTATTGAAGACCGTAAAGCAAATATTGAAAAAAAATTACAAGAAAAATTAGAAATTCAATAAAAAGGAGAATAGAAAATGGAAAGCCTGAGTAAAAAAATTGATTTTGCAGTCGTTATTTCTGTTAAGAATGCCAATCCCAATGGAGACCCATTAGATGGTAACCGTCCAAGGACCAATTATGATGGGTACGGGGAAATCTCTGATGTGTGTATCAAGCGCAAACTGCGGAATCGCCTGCAAGACCTGGGTGAACAAATATTTGTTCAATCAGATGATAATCGTGTAGATGACTTCCGCAGTCTTAGAGATCGTGCCGATGGTGATTCGGAATTGAAAAAACTTGCCAAGGATCGCCCGGCTTATGCATTGGCGGCCTGTCAAAAATGGTATGATGTGCGGGCATTTGGCCAGGTCTTTGCGTTTGGAAAGAGCGAGGGTAGTGATTCAGTTTCGATTGGTATTCGTGGGCCTGTCTCCATTCAACTAGCTACAAGTTTGCATCCGGTTGATATTACCAGCATGCAGATTACGAAAAGTGTTAATCTGGAGACTGGCAAGGACCCCGACAAAAAAGGGTCAGATACAATGGGAATGAAACACCGTGTCGATTTTGGAGTCTATGTCATTTATGGCAGCATCAATACACAACTTGCATCCAAAACAGGTTATTCGGATGAGGATGCTGAAAAGTTAAAACAGGCGTTACTGACTCTGTTTGAAAATGATGCCTCGGCTGCCCGTCCGGATGGTAGTATGGAAGTAATCAGGTTATTCTGGTGGGAACATAATAATCTCAACGGACAATATTCCTCTGCAGTTGTGCATCGCGCGATCAATATCAAACTAAAAGAAGGTATTGAAAAACCTGCTAAGGTAGATGACTATTTAATCACCCACAAAGAACTAAAAGACTTGCCAATTGAGATTCTAAGTCCGTATATCTAACAATGGCCGAATATTCACAGGAAGACCTACTGGGATTATCCGGTATTCAACACTTCCTTTTTTGCCGGCGGCAATGGGCCTTGATTTACGTTGAGCAACAGTGGCAGGAAAATCTCTACACAGTCGAAGGCAAATTGATGCATGACCGGGCTGATGATCCCTATTTCACGGAAGTACGTGAAGGTACGATTATCGCCCGGGCCATGCCGGTTGCCTCCTACCGCTTAGGATTTAATGGCATTTGTGACGTCGTTGAATTTACGCCTGTTTCAGAAGGTGTAGCCTTGCCTGGAAGAAAAGGTTTCTACAGGCCAATACCCGTTGAATACAAACGTGGCTCAGAGAAAGAGGAAGCCTGGGACCGGGCGCAGTTATGTGCTCAGGCTATTTGCCTGGAAGAAATGCTCGCGATCGATATCCCAGCTGGTTACCTTTATTATGGGAAAACACGTCACCGTACCCAGGTTCAATTTGACCTGCTACTTCGCAATCTGGTAGAAAAGATTTCCATGGAGATGCATACCTATTTTTCTCGTGGGTATACTCCCCAAGTGAAAACTTCGAAGATGTGCAAATCATGTTCGCTCTTCGATCTTTGCATGGCGACCATGCAAAGTGAGCGTGTCAATGTTCGCGATTATATTTTTAAGCATGTCAATGAGTGACTGATGAAGAAATTGCTGAACGTACTGTATGTAACCATGCCGGAATCCTACCTGGCGCTGGATGGTGAGAATATCATCATTCGTAAGGATCAGGAAATCACTTTGCGCTTGCCGCTCCATAACCTTGAAAATATTATTTGTTTCAATTACCTGGGAGCCAGCCCTGCCCTGATGGCAGCCTGTGCGGAAAGAAGCATCGGATTAACCTTTCTCTCTCCGAACGGACGCTTTCAAGCGCGGATTCAAGGAAGAACAAAAGGCAATGTCTTATTGCGAAAGACGCAATACCAAATTTCAGAAAACCGACCGGCGAGTATGGAGATTGCCCGATCATTTCTATTGGGAAAAGTGTATAACTGCCGCAAAGTTCTGGAGCGCTCCATCCGTGACCACGCCATTGTGCTGGATGTAGAAAAGATTAGAAATGCATCGAAATTGTTAAAAGACTCGCTGACGGTGATTGTAGAATGCGATGATTTAAATGATTTGCTGGGTTTGGAAGGAAGTGCTGCGCGCACCTATTTTGGTGTGTTCGATCAGCTTATCTTGCATCAAAAGAAGGATTTTTTCTTTTTGGAACGGTCACGCCGCCCGCCATTGGATAACATGAACGCGCTGCTCTCTTTTCTGTATTCCATGTTAACCAATGAGGCTGTGTCTGCACTGGAGGCGGTTGGATTGGATCCATATGTTGGCTTTTTGCATCAGGATCGCCCTGGAAGACCCTCATTGGCATTGGATCTGATGGAAGAGCTGCGACCTGTATTTGCAGATCGGGTGGCGCTTTCCATGGTTAACCTTAAACAAATCAATGGCAAGGGGTTTGTAAGAAAAGAAAGCGGGGGCGTATTAATGGATGATGATACTCGTAAAAGTGTTTTAAAAGTATGGCAGGAAAGGAAGAAAGAAACAATCCTGCACCCATATTTGAAAGAAAGAATTGACTTCGGTCTCATCATTCATGCGCAGGCGATGTTACTGGCTAGGTTTCTGCGCGGCGATCTGGATAGTTATCCACCCTTTTTCTGGAGTTAGGAGGATTTCATGCTGTTGTTGGTAACTTATGATGTCAATACAGAAACAAAAGCAGGAAAAAAGAGATTACGGAAGGTAGCCAAGGTTTGTCAAAATTATGGGCAACGAGTGCAGAATTCTGTTTTTGAGTGTCTGGTAGAGCCTGCTCAATATCGCTTGCTACAAAGTCAAATTGTTGATATGATGGACAAAGAGAAAGACAGCGTGCGCTTCTACAATTTGGGGAATGAGTGGAAGAAAAGAGTGGAGCATGTTGGTGCGAAACCTTCCCTTGATTTGGAAGGGGTCATCATTGCTTAATTGCGAACCGAAAGTGAACATGTTTTCAGCTGTTGCTTCGCAGGCAAAAAAGCCCGAATTTCGAGGGAAAAGGACCATTTGCAAAATAAATTAGCGTAAATTAGAATAAAGAACCTTAATAATCGAATAAATATTAAGAATACAACCAGATTTGGTATAATTTTGCTGTCGCTCCCCGTGCGGGAGCGTGGATTGAAATATGCGTAAAATCAGGAACTGCATGCATATCTGAGTCGCTCCCCGTGCGGGAGCGTGGATTGAAATTCTCTTAGCTCAACGCCACGCCTGAACTCGTACAGTCGCTCCCCGTGCGGGAGCGTGGATTGAAATTTTTATGAAACGTATCTGCAAAAATTGTCAATAGTCGCTCCCCGTGCGGGAGCGTGGATTGAAATACCGCCACCAGCCAGGAGGTTGGGGATGGTGCTGGTCGCTCCCCGTGCGGGAGCGTGGATTGAAATGCCCACTCATACACCACATCAGCATTTTTACCAGTCGCTCCCCGTGCGGGAGCGTGGATTGAAATTGTAGCAACGTGTAAAGCGGTGAACCATTACCGGGTCGCTCCCCGTGCGGGAGCGTGGATTGAAATGGGGTATTCAGGATGCTTTGAGATCAATAGCAAGCGTCGCTCCCCGTGCGGGAGCGTGGATTGAAATACCATCGCATAAATTAGAAAATTGGGCGGGTGAAGTCGCTCCCCGTGCGGGAGCGTGGATTGAAATGAAAAAGTTGCAGTAACATTCCCAACCTTTTGGGGTCGCTCCCCGTGCGGGAGCGTGGATTGAAATAGGTCGATTGCCCCTGATAATGATGCGTCTTTTGGTCGCTCCCCGTGCGGGAGCGTGGATTGAAATATTCACACCATGCAGACAAACGGGGCGACCGGCAGTCGCTCCCCGTGCGGGAGCGTGGATTGAAATATCATTGACAGGATATGATTTGGCATCAATGTAGTCGCTCCCCGTGCGGGAGCGTGGATTGAAATTCGTGATTACCCTTGCCAAGCAGTAAAATATTAGTCGCTCCCCGTGCGGGAGCGTGGATTGAAATTTAAGTTCCTCTGCAAGTTCGTTTACGTCATCGTGTCGCTCCCCGTGCGGGAGCGTGGATTGAAATATCCGAGTAATCAAACACAACGGATGGATTAGCGTCGCTCCCCGTGCGGGAGCGTGGATTGAAATCTTCGTCTGTTTTACCACTCCATGCTAATGCCGTGTCGCTCCCCGTGCGGGAGCGTGGATTGAAATAATTAGACTTGGAAAAAATTCTTGCGCGCGAAGGTCGCTCCCCGTGCGGGAGCGTGGATTGAAATGAACCGCTGAAAGAGAAGGAGCGGCTGCTTGCCCGTCGCTCCCCGTGCGGGAGCGTGGATTGAAATCACGTGTCCATAATGCGCCTGGCGCTTCGTCAAGTCGCTCCCCGTGCGGGAGCGTGGATTGAAATTCATAATCCAAATTATCATAATCCTGATTCTCTTGTCGCTCCCCGTGCGGGAGCGTGGATTGAAATGGTTGTTCCTGTGTCTGGAAACGTAATCGTATATGTCGCTCCCCGTGCGGGAGCGTGGATTGAAATATACCGATATTCAAGCCCTGTTGTCGGTGGATTAGTCGCTCCCCGTGCGGGAGCGTGGATTGAAATTCATCCCATACCTGCGCGGCTGCCATGTTGAGAGTCGCTCCCCGTGCGGGAGCGTGGATTGAAATGGTAACGCAAAGCCTAAACGGATAACGGCGCGTAGTCGCTCCCCGTGCGGGAGCGTGGATTGAAATCAGCATGGAGACCAGCGACTTTCATACTGTACAGTCGCTCCCCGTGCGGGAGCGTGGATTGAAATACTATGAGCTGAACCGAAAGCTAATGATGTTACGCGTCGCTCCCCGTGCGGGAGCGTGGATTGAAATCTGTACGTGTTGCAAATCCAGCCCAAAAATCAGCGTCGCTCCCCGTGCGGGAGCGTGGATTGAAATAAGCGTACGCGGTGCCGGTGAGAAAAGCGACAAGGTCGCTCCCCGTGCGGGAGCGTGGATTGAAATGATAATCTCAAACTGGGTTGATAAGCCAAAGAAGTCGCTCCCCGTGCGGGAGCGTGGATTGAAATCTTCGTCTGTTTTACCACTCCATGCTAATGCCGGTCGCTCCCCGTGCGGGAGCGTGGATTGAAATCTTTGGCAGATCAATCACTACCCAGCATAAGAATGTCGCTCCCCGTGCGGGAGCGTGGATTGAAATTCTGAATATCCCTGATCAATCATTCCGTCTACAGTCGCTCCCCGTGCGGGAGCGTGGATTGAAATAACAGTGCGGATATTTCAGCATGGAGACCAGCGAGTCGCTCCCCGTGCGGGAGCGTGGATTGAAATGAATATACAATACCACAATCCAAATGCGATTACGTCGCTCCCCGTGCGGGAGCGTGGATTGAAATTTTAAACGGCTTGAGATGTCCATCGCGATCACTGGTCGCTCCCCGTGCGGGAGCGTGGATTGAAATTTCTACGGTTCGTTGAATTGCGACATGATGCACGTCGCTCCCCGTGCGGGAGCGTGGATTGAAATTTTGAGAAGGCGACCACCGACAGCCACGTACGCGGTCGCTCCCCGTGCGGGAGCGTGGATTGAAATTCCCAAACCCAATCGCCGTTAAATTGTTCAAAAGCGTCGCTCCCCGTGCGGGAGCGTGGATTGAAATATAAATCGGTTGTATTACTTCCATCTTGGCAGCCGTCGCTCCCCGTGCGGGAGCGTGGATTGAAATGCTAACACCCCTGAAAGTTTACGTCGTGATTTGTCGCTCCCCGTGCGGGAGCGTGGATTGAAATTGGATGGGCGCTATGATGCCATGCTGACCATTGAGTCGCTCCCCGTGCGGGAGCGTGGATTGAAATTTTGCACTGGTTATACGCGCTCCCGGTATCTCCGTGTCGCTCCCCGTGCGGGAGCGTGGATTGAAATTGAACCAAATACTGGAGCATCGCGGGTATATGTCGTCGCTCCCCGTGCGGGAGCGTGGATTGAAATCTGGCGCCCAGGTAAGCAGCCACATGCATCGCACGTCGCTCCCCGTGCGGGAGCGTGGATTGAAATCATTTCAAAAGCTGGGGGGAGTGGGCTGCTGCTGGTCGCTCCCCGTGCGGGAGCGTGGATTGAAATTTTGTTAGCACCGCTCGCACCAATCGTTACTGTGTCGCTCCCCGTGCGGGAGCGTGGATTGAAATTTCTGCGACCAGATCATCCTGGCCAATGAGTATGTCGCTCCCCGTGCGGGAGCGTGGATTGAAATCGCTGTAACCGGATCCCAATCCGCCTGCGTGGTAGTCGCTCCCCGTGCGGGAGCGTGGATTGAAATGCGGAGGAATTAGGCAGAATCCAAGACCACAAAGTCGCTCCCCGTGCGGGAGCGTGGATTGAAATATCGATAATGTGATCCCGCTGAATGACGGATCCCGTCGCTCCCCGTGCGGGAGCGTGGATTGAAATCCGCTGGATATTCTGGCTGGCGATACGGCGGAAGTCGCTCCCCGTGCGGGAGCGTGGATTGAAATTACGAATCGATCCACGTTGTGCAGATCCGTGGGGGGTCGCTCCCCGTGCGGGAGCGTGGATTGAAATCGGCAGCGGTATAAATAAACTTTGCCACCGCGCGTCGCTCCCCGTGCGGGAGCGTGGATTGAAATCGTAAAGAGACCGCGCGGGGAGCAAAACAAACACGTCGCTCCCCGTGCGGGAGCGTGGATTGAAATAATTGAACTCATATCCGTGAGATCGTGGGTGCGAGTCGCTCCCCGTGCGGGAGCGTGGATTGAAATGTAAGTGTGAGCATTGCAGAGGGGGACACGGCGTCGCTCCCCGTGCGGGAGCGTGGATTGAAATTTGTTGCATTCGGAAAATTTGGAATTTGCACATCGTCGCTCCCCGTGCGGGAGCGTGGATTGAAATCTGTTGACTCATCCTACTGCGCTAGGTGCAGTTAGTCGCTCCCCGTGCGGGAGCGTGGATTGAAATACGAACGTTGAAAAAACCATGGCCGGGACACGATGTCGCTCCCCGTGCGGGAGCGTGGATTGAAATTCATTCCCCATTTATTCTCGCCCATGTAATAAAGTCGCTCCCCGTGCGGGAGCGTGGATTGAAATCTTTTAACTTTAGACTTTGAGCTTTGAGCCGCTTGTCGCTCCCCGTGCGGGAGCGTGGATTGAAATGACGAGTGAAGTATTATCGCAATGGCACAAAAGAGTCGCTCCCCGTGCGGGAGCGTGGATTGAAATCCCAAGTCACGTTTGCTAAAGATCTTTCGATGTGGTCGCTCCCCGTGCGGGAGCGTGGATTGAAATGTCATCCAGCAGATGCCATACTTGCCGCACACACGTCGCTCCCCGTGCGGGAGCGTGGATTGAAATAGAACATGGGCGACAAACAATGGAACAGGCTATGTCGCTCCCCGTGCGGGAGCGTGGATTGAAATATAAGCAATTATGTATGTGACCGCATTGAGCAATGTCGCTCCCCGTGCGGGAGCGTGGATTGAAATTTCGGAGCTTACTCCAAACATTTTCATCAAATCGGGTCGCTCCCCGTGCGGGAGCGTGGATTGAAATTATTGCTCGCATCGTAGTCGTTGATGGCGGTAAGTCGCTCCCCGTGCGGGAGCGTGGATTGAAATTGCTGGCTGAAAGCGTAAGATTGCCATGAGCAAAAGTCGCTCCCCGTGCGGGAGCGTGGATTGAAATAGGCGAGAAGAGTCGCAACGGAGCATGTTTGGTAAGTCGCTCCCCGTGCGGGAGCGTGGATTGAAATGCAAGGTCGTAGAAGCGTCGAGCATATTGAAGCAGTCGCTCCCCGTGCGGGAGCGTGGATTGAAATAGACAATCCCGCTCCCCGACGTACTGCCGCAAGAGTCGCTCCCCGTGCGGGAGCGTGGATTGAAATGGCTGCGTCTGGCAGTTCGTGGATGGTGTCAACAGTCGCTCCCCGTGCGGGAGCGTGGATTGAAATACCATCCCACGTATATTGTAGAGAAGCGAACTTGTCGCTCCCCGTGCGGGAGCGTGGATTGAAATGTCACCTCCTCAATCAATCAATTATGGCGATGATGTCGCTCCCCGTGCGGGAGCGTGGATTGAAATTTCTCGCTCAATCAATTATAGCGATGATCTTATGGTCGCTCCCCGTGCGGGAGCGTGGATTGAAATCAAAGTATGACTTCACACTCGCCCTCATCGGTAGTCGCTCCCCGTGCGGGAGCGTGGATTGAAATCTTAACATCTGTAATAAAAAGTTATCCCCAGGAGTCGCTCCCCGTGCGGGAGCGTGGATTGAAATTGTCTCCAGCATATACTGAGAAGTCATTACCTTGTCGCTCCCCGTGCGGGAGCGTGGATTGAAATTTATCATTTTATAATCCTTTCATATGAGCTTTAGTCGCTCCCCGTGCGGGAGCGTGGATTGAAATTTTCGATGCCTTACAAGGCAGGTTTGACCCTAGGTCGCTCCCCGTGCGGGAGCGTGGATTGAAATTCCGGACCAGCGGAAGAAGATGCCCCCATCACGCGTCGCTCCCCGTGCGGGAGCGTGGATTGAAATACAAGATCCACTAACAGAAGAAATTCGATACATTGTCGCTCCCCGTGCGGGAGCGTGGATTGAAATATTTGCTCAAAAGCATCGATCCCAAGCATGGCAGTCGCTCCCCGTGCGGGAGCGTGGATTGAAATGTATGTATCAAGTGCTTGCGTGATGCGGGCGTTGTCGCTCCCCGTGCGGGAGCGTGGATTGAAATTTGGTTTCTCTCATCAGACCGACCCGTTTTGTCGGTCGCTCCCCGTGCGGGAGCGTGGATTGAAATGGGTGTCCTGTGATACTTGGAGTCCAAGCCGGCAGGTCGCTCCCCGTGCGGGAGCGTGGATTGAAATATTTGATCTCCTGATTTAATAGGTTTGTGGTTTGTCGCTCCCCGTGCGGGAGCGTGGATTGAAATATAGACGACAACGGCGGGGTATTCCGGCGAGTGCGTCGCTCCCCGTGCGGGAGCGTGGATTGAAATTCTACTCTTGATCTTTGTGTTTTTAATAGGGATGGTCGCTCCCCGTGCGGGAGCGTGGATTGAAATGAAGAAACAAAAATGCCCTATGATCGTACTAAACGTCGCTCCCCGTGCGGGAGCGTGGATTGAAATAAGTTTATCTAGTGCTGTAATGGTAGTGGGTCAGGTCGCTCCCCGTGCGGGAGCGTGGATTGAAATGCACAATTATGCTTACATATAGCACCTATGTATAGTCGCTCCCCGTGCGGGAGCGTGGATTGAAATCTTTGTAGATTTGTTCAGCACATTTAACCATAATGTCGCTCCCCGTGCGGGAGCGTGGATTGAAATAGCTAATAATCTATTTGAAAAAGTCGGTGTGGAAAGTCGCTCCCCGTGCGGGAGCGTGGATTGAAATTGGTATTTCATACCCCTGTTCAACGGCTTTAGCGTCGCTCCCCGTGCGGGAGCGTGGATTGAAATCTCCCCCTCAATCAATTATGGCGATGATCTTATGGTCGCTCCCCGTGCGGGAGCGTGGATTGAAATTACTGGGGACACCCAGGTGTGGGTGGAATCGCCAGTCGCTCCCCGTGCGGGAGCGTGGATTGAAATTGCCATAGAAGTATATCTAAGATGGTGTGGTCTGGTCGCTCCCCGTGCGGGAGCGTGGATTGAAATATAATATAGGAGGATAAAAATGGATTATAAGAAGGTCGCTCCCCGTGCGGGAGCGTGGATTGAAATTAATCTAATGCCTCAAAAAAAGCTTGAGGCTTTAGTCGCTCCCCGTGCGGGAGCGTGGATTGAAATTACATTATTTTTACGTTGTTTTATTGGGTAGTATGTCGCTCCCCGTGCGGGAGCGTGGATTGAAATTACTTGCTGACACCTTGCTGACACGTAGTAACTAGTCGCTCCCCGTGCGGGAGCGTGGATTGAAATTGTAAACAGGATAAGCTAATGACGCTTCAACACGTCGCTCCCCGTGCGGGAGCGTGGATTGAAATGGCTGGGTAAGTTTCCAAATTTTCTACGTTGGCGTCGCTCCCCGTGCGGGAGCGTGGATTGAAATAAATGAATAGTATTAGTATCCTCCCAGACGCTAGTCGCTCCCCGTGCGGGAGCGTGGATTGAAATTAGAGCCTATATACTGGGATGCATTAGCTATCGGTCGCTCCCCGTGCGGGAGCGTGGATTGAAATTAATATATGTGGGAATTTGTGGTACAAACTTAGGGGTCGCTCCCCGTGCGGGAGCGTGGATTGAAATTGATCCATCTGGAAGTGGAATACCCTGATCTAAAGTCGCTCCCCGTGCGGGAGCGTGGATTGAAATCAACAGCATCTTCGTCACCACCAGGAGCACCAATGTCGCTCCCCGTGCGGGAGCGTGGATTGAAATAAGTCTACACACATACTTTGTACCTACATCACCCGTCGCTCCCCGTGCGGGAGCGTGGATTGAAATTCCCTTTGCTTTTGAGACAACCACACTCTGTAAGGTCGCTCCCCGTGCGGGAGCGTGGATTGAAATTGAAAGTGGAAAAGTATTACATGGTGGTTGGAAGTCGCTCCCCGTGCGGGAGCGTGGATTGAAATAAAACGACCAATAGAAAGAAGGCAAACATGTCAAGTCGCTCCCCGTGCGGGAGCGTGGATTGAAATTCCAACCAACATTATAGAGATAATTTCCGGTTGGTCGCTCCCCGTGCGGGAGCGTGGATTGAAATCCAACCGAATGATTGCATCCTCATAATCGCTGTCGTCGCTCCCCGTGCGGGAGCGTGGATTGAAATAAAGTGGTCATATCTGATGATTACCGGCGAACTGGTCGCTCCCCGTGCGGGAGCGTGGATTGAAATATTAAGAAGATTATGCCGGAATCGAAATCCACAGTCGCTCCCCGTGCGGGAGCGTGGATTGAAATATACTGGTAATCCAGTGTGTACCCTTCCAGTTTGTCGCTCCCCGTGCGAGAGCGTGGATTGAAATGTAGAATCGTAAGGCGGCAGTCATGGAAGCAATCAGTCGCTCCCCGTGCGGGAGCGTGGATTGAAATGGAACCTCAATCATGAACATTGTACCTGGGTGCGGTCGCTCCCCGTGCGGGAGCGTGGATTGAAATAGGACGATGCGGTGACATCGCGGTCCCTGGTGAGTCGCTCCCCGTGCGGGAGCGTGGATTGAAATACCCCGCCCAGCGAGTAATCCAGGCGCGGAATCGTCGCTCCCCGTGCGGGAGCGTGGATTGAAATTTGTTCCGGTCGTGGTCCCCAGAATCAGATTTTTGTCGCTCCCCGTGCGGGAGCGTGGATTGAAATTTTGATCCACTCTTTCAAATTAAATGGATCAACCGTCGCTCCCCGTGCGGGAGCGTGGATTGAAATCCATATCCCTCCTATGCCTGGCTTCCGACTAAACGTCGCTCCCCGTGCGGGAGCGTGGATTGAAATGACATCCGAGGTAGGGACAGTTTGGGGGGTTGAAGTCGCTCCCCGTGCGGGAGCGTGGATTGAAATCCTGAACGGCAACCGGAAATTTAGCAAACGGCAGAGTCGCTCCCCGTGCGGGAGCGTGGATTGAAATGACCGTAGAGGAAATGGACGGCACACCATCTGTTGTCGCTCCCCGTGCGGGAGCGTGGATTGAAATAGCCACACACGACACAGGCAGATTGGTTGCCTACGTCGCTCCCCGTGCGGGAGCGTGGATTGAAATGTTTGGCATCCAGCAGAACCCCAAGATCGCGCAGGTCGCTCCCCGTGCGGGAGCGTGGATTGAAATACTTCCGCCACCGTCAGCGCCCGGCTGTTGGCATGTCGCTCCCCGTGCGGGAGCGTGGATTGAAATACGGCCGTCAGCGTCGGCGCGCGGCTCTCTAAAAGTCGCTCCCCGTGCGGGAGCGTGGATTGAAATATGGCCAACATGAAAACGGTCTCCAAAAAGACCCGTCGCTCCCCGTGCGGGAGCGTGGATTGAAATCTGGGAAGCCAGACTTTGGTGATCTTGCCCTCAGTCGCTCCCCGTGCGGGAGCGTGGATTGAAATGTCATCATCCATGCTCACCTCATAACCTCGATCTGTCGCTCCCCGTGCGGGAGCGTGGATTGAAATTTCTTCATATAAATTTTCCCTTCCCTTGATTGATGTCGCTCCCCGTGCGGGAGCGTGGATTGAAATTTTACGCCCAGAAATGCCGTTTCCACCGCCCGCAGTCGCTCCCCGTGCGGGAGCGTGGATTGAAATTAATTTTCCTGGCAGCATCAAATTCGATTTTTAAGTCGCTCCCCGTGCGGGAGCGTGGATTGAAATAGTTTTACACGCTTCCCGATCAACTGGTGTGGGATGGTCGCTCCCCGTGCGGGAGCGTGGATTGAAATATCAGATCCGGAGTGAATGACTGCCCATTGATTTGTCGCTCCCCGTGCGGGAGCGTGGATTGAAATATTGGGGCAATGCTGATACAGGAACACGAACAAGTCGCTCCCCGTGCGGGAGCGTGGATTGAAATGTCCTGATCGCGATCGATGAGGAGGGCGAGCTTGTCGCTCCCCGTGCGGGAGCGTGGATTGAAATTAAGGATGGAGGCGATATGAGCGGAGTGGTTACGTCGCTCCCCGTGCGGGAGCGTGGATTGAAATGTTAAGTTCTCTCCGTCAAATGTTGATCCGAAAGTCGCTCCCCGTGCGGGAGCGTGGATTGAAATTTATGCTCATAGGCTTACAATCCCTCTCTCTTCAGTCGCTCCCCGTGCGGGAGCGTGGATTGAAATGTTGAGAATCAGCCACCGAACCATACTGCTGCGTGTCGCTCCCCGTGCGGGAGCGTGGATTGAAATTACGGTCGTAATATTACTAATATTCAGGCAAACAGTCGCTCCCCGTGCGGGAGCGTGGATTGAAATTGAATGCGATACAGCCATTCATGGGCTGAATATTGTCGCTCCCCGTGCGGGAGCGTGGATTGAAATCTGTAAATGAAGAACTGATTAATGACCAAAGGCAGTCGCTCCCCGTGCGGGAGCGTGGATTGAAATCCGATGATTTTTACCGGATCATCTACCGTAAAAAGTCGCTCCCCGTGCGGGAGCGTGGATTGAAATTCACATCCAGCTTTCACAAATTCGACGTACCTGGTCGCTCCCCGTGCGGGAGCGTGGATTGAAATTGGCCGCCTGGTTATTTAGAGCAACCCGTGGAAAGTCGCTCCCCGTGCGGGAGCGTGGATTGAAATCGCATCCAGCAGGGCGACCTGGAGATGGCGCTCAAGTCGCTCCCCGTGCGGGAGCGTGGATTGAAATTAAGGATACGCCCCCAGATCCATCCATCCCGTAAGTCGCTCCCCGTGCGGGAGCGTGGATTGAAATTTCAGCTTGCCGTCGAGCGCGGAACCAGCGAACCGGTCGCTCCCCGTGCGGGAGCGTGGATTGAAATTCATACCAGGGCGTCACAGTCCCAGTGGCCGGCGTCGCTCCCCGTGCGGGAGCGTGGATTGAAATGACTGTCGCAAAAGGCAAAAACGCGAAGGCGATGTCGCTCCCCGTGCGGGAGCGTGGATTGAAATTTCAGTATTGTCGTATAAAGGTTGGGAACGGGGGTCGCTCCCCGTGCGGGAGCGTGGATTGAAATAGATGGTAGTTGATTGGTTAATTAAAGCTCTGAATGTCGCTCCCCGTGCGGGAGCGTGGATTGAAATGATGTTACGTCCGCTCTTTTGATCACCCAGCATCGGTCGCTCCCCGTGCGGGAGCGTGGATTGAAATTAACAAGGAGTAATCATTTAGTTTTTCACTGATGTCGCTCCCCGTGCGGGAGCGTGGATTGAAATCGCAGTAGTAGCAGGTTTCCATTAGTCCTCGCTTGTCGCTCCCCGTGCGGGAGCGTGGATTGAAATAGCTTAGTCTTGAAAGATGGAACATTGTCACATGTCGCTCCCCGTGCGGGAGCGTGGATTGAAATCGATGCGCTGGAATGTAGCGGGGGGCGGAAACGAGTCGCTCCCCGTGCGGGAGCGTGGATTGAAATTACGGGTACGTGGTGATGCATTGGCCGCCACAGGTCGCTCCCCGTGCGGGAGCGTGGATTGAAATATCAAGAAGACTGACGCCAGCGCCAATGCCGTCAGTCGCTCCCCGTGCGGGAGCGTGGATTGAAATCGGACGGATGGCAACTGTGTGACGGGACGAACGGGTCGCTCCCCGTGCGGGAGCGTGGATTGAAATCAAAGAGCGGCGTAATCGGACATACCCGCTTGACGTCGCTCCCCGTGCGGGAGCGTGGATTGAAATCAGATTGGGCAGCTGATATGCTTGGTCTATCTGGTCGCTCCCCGTGCGGGAGCGTGGATTGAAATCTTTGGTTGGTGGCGGGTGGGGCAGCGGTGCTGGTCGCTCCCCGTGCGGGAGCGTGGATTGAAATTGGAATTGTAGAAAAAATGGTCGTTGATTTAACCGTCGCTCCCCGTGCGGGAGCGTGGATTGAAATTTCGATGACACCCGCAATCTTGCGTCCGTACAAAGTCGCTCCCCGTGCGGGAGCGTGGATTGAAATACCGTAGTTGAAAGCTATTTATTGAGAACTGGAGCAACCCAATCTTGCGGGTGTAAAGTCTCCGAAAGAATGGCTGCTCGGAATTATAGGCACGGCATGTTTGGGAGCCGAATTTATGAGATATGGAGAAAAATGCGGCGGCGTTGTCACAGCAGAAGTGATAGGGCTTATCAACGTTATGGTGGTCGCGGAATCAATATTTGCAAAGAATGGGATAATCTTGAAAACGGATTTCACAATTTCCATAACTGGGCTATGAATAATGGGTATGCGGATAACCTATCAATTGATCGTATAGATAATGACGGAAATTATGAGCCATCTAATTGCAGATGGGTTGATGCAAAGACACAATGTAACAACAGATCATCGAATCATAAAGTAGACTATCGTGGGGAAACCCTCACGATTACGCAACTGGCAAACAAAATTGGAATAAAGCCTACAAATATGTGGAGCTTCTTATCTAGAAATGGATGGAATTCCGAACTAGCTGTAAAGGCCGCGAAGGGAGGTGATAACAATGACAGAAATGTTAAATAAGGCAGTTGAAAACGACTATCCTGATTTTATTAGCTCTACCGGTTATGGTACTGCTACGGGATTGTGCGGGATCAACTGCCGCTGACTGCCATTCATTTTATCCATACTATGAAGGCATAAGTGAGCAGTTATATTCCGATGCAGAGTTGGAAAGCTACGCAAACAAAACTGTCACCTACAACGGCAAAGAAATGAGCGTGTATGAAGCCACCCAGGTACAGCGGGGGATTGAGCGTAAGATCAGGCATTGGAAGCGACAAGCGGGGGCTTTGGAAGCTGCCGGGTTAGATAATGGGTTTGAGACCAGCAAAGTTAAACATTATCAGGGCGAAATGCGCGACTTCATCAAGCAGATGAATACTCAGTATAAAGATGAGGGTATCAAGTGGCACAGACAGTATGAGCGGGAACAAGTGCCCGCGTTTGTATCTCCTGAGAGTGTGGATCGTGATTTGCGGTTAGCACAGCAAGGGAGGCTGTTTGATCTTAAATCAAAAGAAACAGAGACGATTTATAGCAAACCCTTTGATCTAACAGAACGATATGGTAATGATCGATTGGAAGCCGAAAATATTATTCTTGATGAAAAAGGCAAAGATCACATATGGCGGATACATCCGGATGATCGAGATTGGTTGCCAAGAAACCAAGATTTAATTCTGAAAGCAATCGAGAATCCCTTATACATCGATGCTTTGCCTAGAGATTCTGGAAAAAGGGGTATAAATATAGCGCAAATCATCTACATTGGCGAAAAAGAAAACGAGTTCCTAAGCCTGGTAATCAATTTCAAAAAGAACAAAGCAAAAATTTGGACTATGTTTAGGGCGAACAAGAAATTCTTGTTTCACGAGGATGGGAGAATGAAAGATAGATGGATGAAGGCAAAATAAAAACTGGCCTTGAGTTGGCGTCCACCAATCTCTCACCAGTTTGGGGTCCCGTACGACATTGCGCGACTTGTCATCTCCCGTCTATGACGGTGTGGGAAGCGACTTCCCACCTCAGAACCTACAAATATTATACGACTTTTTGGATCGGAATTCAATACCTCAATTTGAATAGTTGAAATTCTTTTGTTCTTATGCTATACTAATCACAACTGAATAGGGCATTTGCTGGAAGTCCCACCCGGCGGAATAACAGGTTCATTCTTGTTGTTTCCCTGGGTGGGATTTTTTTGATTCCCATAAAAAGTCGCTCCCCGTGCGGGAGCGTGGATTGAAATACCCTCTACGATGTTTGCTGTTTTGCTGGGAAAGTCGCTCCCCGTGCGGGAGCGTGGATTGAAATGAGACAGCAGTAACCATCTGTCCCCGTTGGAAGGTCGCTCCCCGTGCGGGAGCGTGGATTGAAATATTTTTACAAAGATATCTATCTGGGAACAACGCTGTCGCTCCCCGTGCGGGAGCGTGGATTGAAATCTCTTAATCCCAAATCTATTCTTTAACTCTTTTGGTCGCTCCCCGTGCGGGAGCGTGGATTGAAATCGTTGAGAGAGAATAAGAAACGAATAATGAATCGTCGCTCCCCGTGCGGGAGCGTGGATTGAAATTGAATAACTATATCCAATAACCGGAATACCTTTTGTCGCTCCCCGTGCGGGAGCGTGGATTGAAATATAGAAATATCCCCAGTTATTACATCAAATAAAGTCGCTCCCCGTGCGGGAGCGTGGATTGAAATATTTCAGAAGTTATTGCTCCAAGCAATCTACCCCGTCGCTCCCCGTGCGGGAGCGTGGATTGAAATACCTGATTTGGCATCTCGTTTGTCTTTGCTAATTGTCGCTCCCCGTGCGGGAGCGTGGATTGAAATACTTACTTTAAACCCAGGTCTAGCTCTACCATCGTCGCTCCCCGTGCGGGAGCGTGGATTGAAATTCTGTTCCTATAGAAATCTTCGAGGAACATAAAGTCGCTCCCCGTGCGGGAGCGTGGATTGAAATTTAAGTCAACTTGCGGCTACTCTATAGTCGTTGTCGCTCCCCGTGCGGGAGCGTGGATTGAAATTATTGACCTGTAACACGGTAAACAAAGTGCCGGGTCGCTCCCCGTGCGGGAGCGTGGATTGAAATAACAAATGGCAAAAATATTAAAGTTTCGCAGCTAGTCGCTCCCCGTGCGGGAGCGTGGATTGAAATCCTTAGAATGATGTTGCGTTACGCTAAACTAGCGTCGCTCCCCGTGCGGGAGCGTGGATTGAAATATCGAAAGTAGCCCCAAAATCGTCCTCTTCCAAGTCGCTCCCCGTGCGGGAGCGTGGATTGAAATTATGATAAACGAAATATCTGGCTGAAGTACCCAGTCGCTCCCCGTGCGGGAGCGTGGATTGAAATCCCAGAAAGGATTTTAGTGGAAGAATATGAAATGTCGCTCCCCGTGCGGGAGCGTGGATTGAAATGACAATATCACTGGACAAAAAGCTAAAGTAAAATGTCGCTCCCCGTGCGGGAGCGTGGATTGAAATACCTTACCACCGGAAGTTGTTTTTCCACCAAAAGTCGCTCCCCGTGCGGGAGCGTGGATTGAAATATTTTGATCATCCCACTTGTTAGTTTCATAGTAAGTCGCTCCCCGTGCGGGAGCGTGGATTGAAATAAGTCTACACACATACTTTGTACCTACATCGCCCGTCGCTCCCCGTGCGGGAGCGTGGATTGAAATATTTTGATCATCCCATTTTTTAGTTTCATAGTAAGTCGCTCCCCGTGCGGGAGCGTGGATTGAAATAATGGAGTCTATTCCTAGCTCTGGAAGGGAACTGGTCGCTCCCCGTGCGGGAGCGTGGATTGAAATATTTTCTGTATGTTTTTCCAAGCATCCTCAAAAGTGTCGCTCCCCGTGCGGGAGCGTGGATTGAAATGATACTACAAAAAGACATTATTATTTAGGTTATTGTCGCTCCCCGTGCGGGAGCGTGGATTGAAATTGAATAATATGTTTCACCCCCCTCGATTCTGTCGTCGCTCCCCGTGCGGGAGCGTGGATTGAAATTGTAGACTGTTGACCTAAAACCCTAAGAGTATTAGGGTCGCTCCCCGTGCGGGAGCGTGGATTGAAATGTTACCATTCAGGCTGTTTATGGAGCACCGCTTGTCGCTCCCCGTGCGGGAGCGTGGATTGAAATGATACTTGTCAATCACTGCTGCCGGGAAACAGCCTCGTACTCCATCCAGCGCTGATCTTAATTTAACCACGAAAGACACGAACGTCACGAAAGTTCTTCTTATGCACTGACTCTACACCCCAGGCAGATGGCCAGGAATATTCGCGGGGCTTTGGGCGGTAACCTGGTGCGGGCATTGCGAATCGCCAGAACAGAGCAGCTGCGAGCATACCGGGAAAGCACACGCAGAAATTATCAAGAGAACTCGGAGATAGTCCGTGGATGGATTTGGATTTCTGCGAGAACGGAAAGAACGTGTTCTGTTTGCTGGGCTCTTCATGGTTCTAAGCATAGCCTGGACGAAGAAATGGAAGAACATCCGAACGGAAGATGCACAATGGCGCCCTGGGTTGCTACTTGGGAAGAGCTCGGATTCTCAGGCATTGAAGAAACAGCTCCTGTCATCGAAGATGGCGCGACTGCTTTTGACAAGCTGACAGATGATAAGCAACTGAAGGTTTTGGGACCTGCAAAATACACGGCTTACAAGAATGGCGAACTTACGCTGAGCGACCTGGTTGGCAGGAAAACATCCGCCAGGTGGGGAACGATGCGTTATGAGAAGAGCCTGCGGGAGCTGGGGTTGGATAGAAGTGTGTTGTTAAAGCAGTATGAGAAAGATCCTATTAAAGGCATGGTTAATATCGAGGATGCAATAAATCAAATCTCCAATATTCATGGGAAAACCGATGGATCAACTTTCAGCTTGTATCATGGAAATATGGCAGGGCAACCGTATTATTCGGTTTCTATTTTTCCTGATTTATCAAAAACTATCATTGGGAAACAAATAACCATTGATGATCTAAAGAAGTTCATAAAACCATACGAGGGGCTTGCAAGAAACAAAAATATTGGAATTGGAACCTGGTATAACCCAGACGAGAACAAAACCTACCTGGATTTTGTTACGTTAGTATCAGATGAAAAAGTTGCGATAGACTTAGGAAAGCGTTATAATCAAATTGGTCTTTTCAATCTTGGAAAGATGGAATACATTGAAACAGGCGGAACCGGAGAAAGTATTGATCCCCTACCGAGTTTACTTGATCGTTTGAGAGGCCTGGAATGAACGGTATAGATGAATCAATTTATACTTATAACAATTACTTTCCTGAAACGAATCAAATTGTTCTCAGTAAAGTGTTTATGGCAACTTTAGATGGTGGCAAGCATCGTTTTCCGAAGCAGGTTTGGATGTATGCTGAGGTACAAGATAGAAAATTAATACCAATTATCAACTCTATTCCGAAAGGCGCATCTGTCATAGCGATATTTCCAATCAAAGATAGAGTGGTGGAAAAAGTATTGATTGATATTCGCCCAGAGAAATAAACTTATAGAATTCAAACCTGGTTGTAATCCATCAATTCTTTGTTATAATCACTTTATAGATTAGCTGTCACGGCTGTACGTGGGCTGTGAGTTTCTGAGGGATGAGCACCTCGGTGATCCAGTATTTGGATTGTCGAGGTGCTTTTCTTTTTTCAAACTTCCCAACGCAAACTGAAAGGCGGAAAACTCAGGTCATGGGAAAAAGGAGATTTTGAGATGTTGTATAGACCAATGTTTTATCGAAGTCCTGATGATGGTAAGGGTAGCGGTACTGGAAGTAATAATCCTGCCAGTGACCCACCTGCTACCAATTCAGGCACAGGCGCACAGGCAAGCGGTACAGGGAACGTTCCTGGGGATCCAGAGAAAGTTGATCCGAAAGACGGTAACCCGCAAACCGGGGCGATTACGTTTGCTTCCGAGGCAGAGTTCCAGAAAGCTTTAGACGAAAAACTGAAAGATCGTTTGGAGCGCGAACGGAAAAAGACTGAAGAGGCGACCAAAAAGGCAGCTGCTGAAGCAGCCGCTGAAGCTGCAAAAAAGAACGGTGAATGGCAAGTTCTGGCAGAACAGCGCGAGAAGGAAATTGGCGAAGCCCAAGTGAAGCTGGCTGAGATTGACAAAATTCAGGAGCAAGCCAAACGGTACCAAGATGCGCTCCAAAAGAGCCTGGAAGTACAACGGGCTGGATTACCTGAGCCAATTACCGCTGATGTAACCACGAAAGGCACGAACGACACGAACGACACGATAGTTTATCTTGTACGTACGACTGATTTTTATTTAACCACGAAGGACACGAACGACACGAAAATTTTTCTCGTACACGGGGCTGCTCTTCGTAGATCCGGGTGCATGGGTCGAATTAGATCCAGCCATTCGAAAAAAGAAAAAATTCCTGCGCTGCCCACACATTTGGATCGGGTATGATTCTCGCTCTATCTTGAAAATGCGGAGCCAGGCTTTAATACAAGCCCTAGCAGTTACTGGAAACCAGGCAATCGGAGCGAGTGCACAGCCTAGAGGTCAGTTTAGAAACCCGTTCCGCGAAAGAAGTCTGAGAGCACGTCAACGACAAGCCTGGCTTTGAGTTCTCGAGATGAGAACCTGGCTCCAGAATCTCATCCGTAAGCCAAAAGCCAGGTTTCCGCTCATTTCCCAGTCGGATTGTCTTTGCTTACTAGCTATCGCCTCACCCGAAGCCTGGCTTAAATACAAGCCCTAGCGACTACTGGAAACCAGGCGAGCAGCTCGCTAAGCCACACGCTACCCGCTCGCGAAGCGGCTACCCGCTATCCTCCTAATACGAGCGTGCGTACCAGTCCTGGTTTTCCAGCACCCAGCCTTCCTGATTGTCATTCAAATTCTTAACCTGCCACCAGGTATCATTGCCTTCCACGCTTGGCCCAGCGATGATTTCCAGATAGGCGTCCTGGTCCAGCTTTGCGATTACGGCAGCCGATTTTGAAGGCTCTGTCCGCAAGTTAAGCGGCGGATTGGCACCCGCTTCGGTCAGAACATATACATCGCCGATGCGAAAGGCTAGCACAGTCGTAAGGCTGCCACCCGCGAGAACCAGCCCGGCATACCAGGGTGGGGCTGCAGGTGGATCGCTGACTAGTTTCTCACGCCAGGCCTGATCGGTCAGTCGTTCGGAACGTGGCTGTTTAAACTCGAAATAAGTGAAGATGCCACCTTGGGCAATTTGCAATTGTCCTTGAATTGGGACGGCTACATATATGCGGTTGAGTTGCCCGATGGCTGCTTCCAGCACCTCATTTTCATAACCAGCGACGGATGCTACCAGCGGGATTGGATCTTGCTTCAAAAAATCCGGGCTGTAATAAGGGCTCGTCAGGCAGTCTTTTAACTCCAGGCAACTCAGAATCTGATAATTATCATCTTCGCTGATGCTTTCGCCACGCAGTTCCTTTACCGCAATCTGGCTGAAGGCGTCCAGATGATCAGCCAGCCGCTCCAAATGAGCCATATACTCCTGGGTGCCGGGCTGATCATCAAATGGAGAGCTATACCAGCCGCGATTACTCCAATCATCCAGGTAGAAAGCCAGTCCTTGCTGTAAATTGCGGGCGGCGTACGCCAAACGGGCAAACACATCCGGGTTGGGCTCGACATAGGATGGCGTCGGGGGAGAGATAGGTGGTCCGCCCCCGCCCAGGCCTTCCGGCATTTTGCTGTAAAGAATGGTATCGTGCTTGAGTTCAGTCCAGCTGCCCAGGAGTGAGTTGACTTCTTTCAGCCCCCAGGCCTGGCTGGTCATATAGGCTGGAAAGGTATCGCTACGGTTACTGACCTGGCTCTGGAAGGCATACAACCAATTGTTGTAAAAGCGTTTGGTCCAAAAATCCGTGGGTAAATTCAGCAAAAGACGCCGGGTTGCATCCAGCTGCTGCTCATAATTGGCATAGTCCATCTGGCCGGCATCTTCCAATGCAGCGGTTGCTGCCTGAGAACCAAAAGCTGCCGCGATATCCAACCCCATCGGGAAGAAGCGCTTCTCAACCTTATCAGAGATGAGCTGTTGGAAGATAAGCCCATCCAGGGTGAAACGCTGGCCCATCAAACGCCAATCTCGTTCATAGGACATTGCCAGAGTGGTATCTTGAAAGGTGGAGTTAATTTGCGGTGCGGGCAATTCAGGCACCTTCTCCAAAAATTGCTGCCAGTGATCCTCGGATGCCAGATCAGACAAACTGAACTGTGGGCCGTAGATTGCTTCCATCAAGGTGTTTAATTCGAGCGGGCCGGGGTCGTCGCTAGGCCCAATCATGAAATCTGTAATGGCATAGATACTGGACCAGAGCTGGTCTGCCGGGACATAATCGACTTCAGCTTCGCGCAGCGCCAGGGTGATCAAGAGCGGCACTTTGGATGGTACAATTTCCTGCTCGGGATGGGCAGCCAGCGGGAAGACTACCCGTCCGAGCCAGGTCATGCCTTGAAAGTAGTGCTCCAGCTCGGGATCGCCGGCGTAGTGGCCGACCGGGCGATAAGCGCCATAGTCATCCGTCAGTCCCGGGATCAAAGCGGAATCCTGTTTGCCGTCCATCGCGGCGATTTGAGCCATCTGGGCGGCGATATCCTGCTCGCGGGCTGTGTCCAGTGTCACAGTTGGATCGAATAATTTACGGGCAACAGCCAGGTAATTCTGGGCAAGTTGCAGGTCAGCTTTCAATATGGGTGCCTGGTTCTGAGCCGCGTACTCATCGATCTTACTCGCGAGGGCCGATACCAATTTGCTCATGATCGGGCTAAGGGCTTCCTTCTCCACGGCTGCCAGCAGGTCGTTAAAAGTAACATGCAAGGCATGAAAGGCATTGTCGGTGGTCAGGTAATAAGGCTGACCGTGGATCTGAGCCACATTGTCGCGGATATCTGAAAACTGCTGGTCGGCACTTGCCAGAATCACAAAGCCATTGGTCCTTAAGAAATCCATTTGCTGAACGGTCAAACCGCGCGTGACGGCTGCATTAGTGAGTTGATCGAGCGCCAGCGGCAGACTGTCACCGGCCGGCTGGTAGGTACTCGCTTCAAAGGTATGGATTGGCGTTGACATGGAAGGCCATGTGGCAGACAAGAAGTGGGTGGTTGAAGGGCTAAGTGTCGCCTGCGGAACCTCAGGAGTCATCACCTCGTTCGAAGCGCTGGTCGTCGCGACGATTTCGGGCAGTGCAGTCGCCGGGACGCCAAGCGGTTGGCTGGTTGGGCTGACAGGTTGAAGCAAGTTACAAGCAGTAGTCAGCGTCAGGATCGCTGCAAAGAATGGGGAAAAATGGCGCATGCGGAACCTCCTGAGTGGGAGTATGAATGAGATTACTTTATTATAGTCAATCTGGGGCAAGATTCAATTGATATGGAAGTGACAGCATATAGCTGATGCGAAGCGCTCTGACAGCTCGTTGTTTGTGGTGGAGAAAGCAATAGCGTATGCTGACAAAACGCAGGAATAATCGCATAATACATATATAAAATACACGCATAAACACGAATCACATAGATGAAATGCAGTAAGGATTGTGTCTTTGGTGGTAATAAATTGCTGATATCATTTCTTGTAACTGCTCAGCCAGGTCATTGCAAGACCATCCAATGACGCGGAGCGCCATCAAGAGAAGAGATAACAAACTGATAAAATGGGAGGGCCGCACCAAGTCGAAAAGACCGGAGTGAATTGGAGCAGCTTATTTGCGAGAGTGGTTAAGTTGCGACGTTTGAGTTTTGTTATGAGCAGATTCGGCTATACCGCCGAAAGGCAGTATTCGAGGATGAAATAACATTGCTCAACGCAGGCCAGTCGTAGGGTATGGTTGTAACACACCAAACCACCACATATTTATGGTATGAGTCGGAGTAGTCGGCTGATGGGCGAAGCATCCGCGCTGGGTGTGTTTTCACATGATGGAATGGTTTCCCGGATGCTTCGCCCTTACGAAAGATCTCACGCGAAAGAATTTCCGGCGAAGCGATCCTGTTTTGAGCACAGGAGATTGCTTCGCTGCGCTCTTATGACAACCAAATCCTCAAAGGTCTGTAAGGTAGAAGGTTCCAGTTTTACTTACGAGCATGAGGAACATGATAACCTGCCGGAATGGCGTGAGGATTTTGATCCCGATTATTATAATCTTGAAGAGACCAATCAATAATTGGAGGATTGGGACCAACTGATCTGAACAGATGGTTTTCATAATGCCAATTTAAAATTAGCTACGAGCTACGAGCTCGCGAAGCGGCCACGAGCCACGAGCCAATTTACTTTTTCACCACCCACGGATAGCGGCGTGTAATGTAAAGCCACCAATCGAGCATCTCCGGGTAGCTGGAAATATCAAAATGACCAAACAGATTCTCTGTGAAGGTGCTGGTGAAGCGATCGTAGGGTTGCACCAGATTTTGCCAGATCTGAGTTGGTGAAATGCCAAATTTGCGCAAGCCGGGTGAGACGACTTCCAAAAGATCGAGGTTGTTGACCGGCATTATTTGCAAAACGCTGACCAGATCAACATTCTGGCAGCGCTCTTTTTCCAGTTGCTGGGCCAGTAGCTGCAACTCAAGTAAGCGCAAAAAGGGCTGGTAAAAAAGCTGGTTAATATCCTCGAGCTGGTCGTTCTTAAGCGGCAGGTCAGCGGCACTCAAATGGGCATAATTTTGGCCCTCATTCAGTACCGCCGGAGAATAAGTTTCGCAATAATTCCAGTGAAGCAGGACCATTTGGCGTTTAGAATCATGCCTTTGAAAAATGAAAGCCGCATCGGCATTTGATTTTTGAGGATCATGCGGCCAAAAGAAGTTGATGAAAGCACCATTTTCGAAAGGTAAAATCGTTTGCAGAGTTGGGAAGATCATGCCCATTAAGTCTGCCAGAGCATCCGGGCGTGTGCTAAAGGGATAGAGAAAATTAACGCAATTTACACTGATATCGCATAAATCCGGGCTTGGTAAAGCCTGGCTACCGCGCGGCCACTGAATGTGATCCCGTTCGAAGGTGTCGAGGGCATCTGCTCGGATAGCTGGGTTGAGGTTTTGGCTGGCCAGCGCCTGTGGCAGCCGGGTAGGCCGGATTTCATTCAGAGGATGGGTCTCAATAAAATACCCCGATTGCCGTAAGAACTGCTCCTGGTGGAATTTTTCTTTGTCTAAAAATGCGCCCATGTCTGCTCCGCTATCGCTTCAAACAGATTATAGCGCATTCGGCAAATAGGTGCTATTCGCTTGGCGAACGCTTGTTAAATTCCTGCTGAGCCAGCGGTTCTGCATCTACAGCTGGCTCAGCATCTCTTGCTCTATTTTCCCAGCAAAATTCCGAAATCGACATCGGCCGGCATACCGGGTTTGAGTTCTAAATTGGGGTTGGGAATCCGAATTTTGATGGCATAAACAGTCGCTTTACGGCCTTCCACAGTCTGAACGTTACGTGGGGTGAACTCAGCCTGATCAGAAATATGGATCACTTCCCCGCTGTAGGTTTTGCCCGGGTAAGAGTCAACGCTAACGCTCACTTTTTGGTTGAGTTGAATGCGGCCATAGGCGTCTTCCGGCACGTAAACCACCAGCGAAACCTCTTTCAGCATTCCGATTGCCATCGCGATGCTGCCAGCTCCTGCCAGTTCGCTGACCTGCAGGTTGTTGACCATGATGGTGCCATCAACAGCGGCCGTGACGGTGGTTTTGGATAGTTGGATTTCAATCAATTTTACCGCTGCTTCAGCCTGAACCAAGCCTGCTTTGGCTTGCTCAACCTGTGCGCCGGCACTGCTGACCGCGGCCTGGGCAGTCTGCACGTCCAGTGAATTTTCACCGGTTTGCAACAGATCAAGTTGTGATTTTGCATTTTCCAGACGGGCAATCGAAACCGCCAGCTTGGCGCGCGCTTCCAATACCTCTTCGGCGGCCGCGCTGGTTAGCATCTGGTCGTACTTACGCTGGTAGGTTTCCAAATCGGCCAGAGCAGAATCATATTCCTTTTGAGCCATATCTTGTAAGATATCTCCATTTTTAGCCAACTTTGATTGTTGCAGGGTTTGTTCCGCAACCTGGAAGCGCGCGCGCATATTGGCCAGATCCTGTTCGAGGGCAATAAAATTATCATTACTGGCTTTGGCCTGCACGTTTTCAAGGTTGACTTGCTCGTTATCCAGGAGAGTCTGGGCCTTTTCGACCTCATTCTTAGCTGCCTGAATGGCTTCGCTTTTTTGGTAATACCAATAGGGTTGTTTGAATTCGTCAGGGGCAGGTTTTGACCAGGTAGTGACCGTGATTTGACCATTTTGCAAGGCTAATAGCCGTGCGCCTTGCTCAGCCCGCAAAGCTTGCAAGGTGGCTGCATTTAATTGTTCTTCAGCTGCCTTCTGGCTGGCTTTGGCCATTTCTACTGCTGCAATTGCCTGGTTATACTGCGCTTTTAGGATTTCATCATCGATTCGGAAGAGAAATTCGCCGGCGGCTACTTGTTGTCCTTCTTTGACGGCAACTTCAACCACTTTTCCACTTATTTCTGGCGAGACATCCACTGTCTCGGCAGAGATGGTGCCCGAAGCGGTAATATAACGTTCGGCAGGGGTGCCTTCAAAGACACTACAGGCAGAAAGCATCAAGGCGATCAAGACAATAAAAACAGGCAGGATATAATATTTACGATTCATTAGATTCTCCATTTACTTAAATTTGGTTCCAAAGTTGGTAAGTTTCGGTTGCATTACATTCGTTTCTTGAAGGTGGCTACGCTGGCGGCAAAATAAACTACGCTCAGAATAACCAGTGCTTGAATGGATGGCCATAAGAAACTGGCTCCAGTTCCTTTGACCATGATCCCACGGATAATGACCAGGAAGGGAGTAATCGGCAAGAGCTCCCCAAAATAATAGGTGATCCAGGGCATACCTTCACGAGCAAACATAAGCCCTGAGAGAATAATCGCCGGGATGATAACTACCCCGACCGCAATATACATCGCCTGCATTTGGGTGCGGGAAATATTGGAAATCAAGACACCCATGCCCAGTGACCCTAGTACGAATATGGTGCTCAATAGTACCAGCAGCCAGAAGCTGCCCTCAATGACAATGCCAAACATGAATACAGCTACCAGAAGTGTAGCAATGGTGTTAAAAATACCGACAACCAGATAAGGCAAAATCTTTCCCAGAACCAGCTCCCAGGAGCGGATGGGGGTGACTACCAATTGTTCCATGGTGCCTTGCTCACGCTCACGCACGATAGCCAGGGCGGTTAATAGCAGCGCTTGTACCTGTAAGACCATGGCGGTCAGGCCTGGGATCATGTATATCTTCGTCTTATTATCCGGATTGTAAAGCACTTTCATGTTGGCTGTCACCGGCATTTCAATCTGACTTAACATGGCTGCGTTGGCACCACGGCTCAACTGTTTGGTGAGCAAGGTTTGTGAGGCCACCTGTGCGATTGTTTCAAGTTTAAGATTTGTGGTTTGCGCAATGGATGGGTCGGATCCGTTCACATAAAACTGGACGGATGTACCTTTACCGGCCGCCAGGTTACGCCCAAAATCCTCAGGGATGATTAAACCTGCGCTGACATAATCATGATCCAGCAGGTTGAGAATCTCATTCTCACTGAGAACATCATATTTGACTTTAAACTCTTTGCTGGAGGTGAAATATTCCACATACTGGCGGCTGGCATCTGATTTGGAAAGATCGGCAACAGCCAAACCTACATCCGAGCTCTCACCGGAAACCCCATAACCAAGCAAGATTAATAAAAAGACCGGTAAAACAACAATTATGGCCAGTGTGCGATAATCGCGAATAATATGGTAGAACTCCTTGCGTACAATCGTCCTCACGCGTTCCATCTATCGTTCTCCTTTTTTCTGGCTGCCGTTTTTTTGCAACCGTTCTTCCACCATACTGATAAAAACATCTTCGAGGGAAGGTTGAATAATTTCCATGTCACTGAATTGAATTTGTGCCTGTTGAAAGGCGGCTTTGAGCGCAGGGATGACGTTCTCATTGCGCATGGCAACGTGTAGGCGGACACCATGTAAGGCTGCATCGGTGACACCGGCTACTTTCTCGGCCACGCTTTCGGCAGCCAATGGATCACTGGTAGAAACTTGCAACAGGATCCCCGGAAGTCCATCTTTAAGAGTATCCGGGCTGGCAAGGGCAACCAATTCGCCTTCATACATCATGCCAATTGTGTTGCAATACTCAGCTTCATCCATATAATGTGTGGTGGCCAGAATGCTGGTGCCTTCTCCGGCCATCTCGTAGATTAGATCCCAAAATTCACGGCGAGAGACTGGGTCCACACCGGCGGTAGCTTCATCCAGGAAGAGCATCGGCGGTTTGTGGGCGATGGCACAAGCCAGAGCCAGTCTTTGGCGCCAGGCACCTGAGAGACTGCGAGTCAGTTCGTTTTCATACCCACGCAAGCCGGATTGATCAATCAGGTTCTGAATGCGTTTTTTGCGGTCGCCATTGTGAACGCCGTAAATTGAAGAATAAAAACTGAGATTTTCGGTGGCGGTCAGGTCATCATAAAGTGAGAAGCGTTGCGACATGTACCCAATATTTTTCTTAATATCGCTGGCATCTTTCTTAATATTGAATCCCAAAACCGAGGCTTCGCCGGAGGTGGGTGCAATGATGCCGCATAGCATCCGAATAGTGGTCGTTTTACCGGCGCCATTCGGACCTAACAGACCAAAAATTTCCCCCTTGGGAATGTAAAAATTGACTTTATTTACAGCAGTGAAATCTCCAAAAGTGCGCGTCAGATCGTTTGTTTGGACAGTGTTGATATATGCATTCATACTTGTTTTCGTTCCTCTTCCACCAGGTGGATAAAAACGTCTTCCATGGTGCGGCGGCTGTGACGCATTAATTTAATCTCTGAATCAACGTCTTGCAGGCTGTGAGTTAATTGCATCATGGCTGAAGCAGGGTCTTGAACCCCCAATCGCAGCCGGTCACCAATCGGGCGCCAATTCAAGATGTAGCTGGCCTCCTGCACCACCTGACGCATTTGCTTACGAGGTTTGGATTTTACTTCCACAATTTCAAAGGGTAAGCTGGCAGTTAATTCAGTGGGCGTACCGGACGTGAGAATTTTACCCTGGTATAAAACGCTGACCTGGTGGCAGCGTTCTGCCTCATCCATGTAAGGTGTGCTGACCAATACAGTCACGCCTTGATCGACCACCTGGGCCAGGATCAGCCACAGCTCACGCCGTGAGACGGGGTCCACACCGGTGGAAGGCTCGTCCAATAAAAGAACTTTTGGCTCGTGCATTAAGGCGCAGGCCAGAGCTAACTTCTTTTTCATACCACCGGAGAGATTGCCTGCCCGGCGGGTGGTGAAATCTTCCAGACGGGTAAAGGCCAGCATGCGCTCAATGCGTTCTTTTTTTTGCTGACTGCCAACGCCATTTGCATCTGCAAAAAATGTCAGGTTTTCTTTGACACTCAAGTCGGGGTAAAGGCTGAAGTTCTGTGGCATATAACCAATCATGCGTCGGATTTTTTCAGCTTGTTTACGGGTGGAAAAACCACCCACACGGGCTTCTCCGCTGGTAGGGTTGAGTACGGTGGCGAGAATACGCAGTGCTGTTGTCTTACCGGCCCCATCCGGACCGATCAGCCCATACATTTGACCGGCCTCAATTTTCAAATCGAGTCCTTTAAGGGCCATTTGACCTTTGCGCTGTCCGCTATAGTGGTGGTAAAGATTGATCGTTTCAATCATAAATTTCTTCTGCACTCCTTCCAATTTAGCATTGGTTCTCTACCTGCCTTCTTTATAAAACATCCCGGCGGTTGCAGGTAGGTGTGGACAACCATCATCTAAGGTGACAGGTATAATGCTTTCATGTGAGGGATGTCATGAAAGAGCGCAATGCCGACGGCTGGCAGCTGCGTTTCTTCCAATTTAATTAGGAGGCCCTCGCAAGCGATTTCCGTATTGGAATCCAGTCCATTTGTAGATCGGGCGTGGATTCGATTTGAAACGAAGGTGGTTTTAACTTGTAAATATGTACGGAAAATTCAGTCTGGCTCGAGAGGCGAGGTTTTAACGGAAAACTAATTTAAAGGCGATTCTGCGCTCATAAATTTATCGCAAAGCGCCCAATAATTCCAGCTGGAAAAATGGGTGGGTGATTATAAAAGGAGCCTTAGACATTCCTTTTGTTCCATGGTGAGTTTCTGCAGGGAATGTTGGGCACGTGACGAACAATGATTATTTTCTGCAGCCGACCATGGCTTCCATCGTCGCTGCTAACATAACTTGCCCAACCTACAACTTCTTCTTGTTTACCAAAAATACCCTTGGAAATTTTCGCAAAAGAATTCTTTTTTAACATCGTCCATTAAGCACCCATCCGGCGCTCCCCGCCACCCGCTACTCACGACAAGCCACATGCTACATGCCACGCGCCACCGGCCACGCGCTACAAGCTACCTGCCACACGCTGATTGCCACCCACGCAAGCGGGCTGCCTTTCTTGCATGACGCCGGTAACTTCACCTGATGATGGCAGTCACCTTTCTTGAAATTGCTGTCAATAAAATGCATTGCGCACCTCAATCTATGTTAATATGGAGATATGAAGCGCAGCAGGCCGATTGAACCTGGTTTAATTCGCATCTTTCGTTTTTTTGTGTGGGCGGAAGCCATTGCCTTTTTAATGGTACCCCTGGCAGAAAAACTCTTCTCCGGTCAATCCAGTAATTTCTATCGTGATCCGTTTTATATTATCTTTTTGCAATCCCTGCTGCTGGCCATTTATCTCTCGATTCCATGGCTGAGGCGTAAATTACGCCAGGCTTATCTGCTGATTGCCCTGGTGGGTGCCATTGTCATTCCAGCGATTGTGGTAGATGTTGATATTATGCTGACCATGTCCCAGGGTCTGCCGGTGGATATGCTTCGTATCTGGGCGCTTCTGCCCCTTTTAATGATCCCGCTTGTCCCAACTGCCTGGCAATATGACTTTCGGGTCGTCTTTATTCTTTTTGCTGGATTGGGCATACTGGATGGCTTTGCGTTGATCTGGTTCAACGGCGGTATGTCTGCCGATATACTCATGCCCTTATTTGCCATCTTTATCCGCATAGTTACCCTGACCTTGGTTGGGTTGATGATTACTGAACTGATGCATACCCAGCGCGAACAGCGCAAGGATCTTATGCGTGCCAACCTTAAACTCAGCCAGCAGGCTTTGGTACAGGAGCAACTGGCAACCAGCCGTGAACGAAATCGCCTGGCGCGTGAGCTGCATGATACTCTGGCGCACACTCTTTCCGGTTTGACAGTTCAACTGGAAGCAATGCACACTGTTCACCCTTCCACCGGCGATAAATTGGGACAGCTGTTGATCACTGCGTTGGAAACATCGCGCAATGGTCTGGAAGAAACCCGGCGGGCGTTGAAGGCGCTGCGGGCAGAACCATTGGAGGATCTGGGATTAAGCTTGAGCCTCCACAATTTGGTGAAGCTTTATCATTCTCGCACGAATATCGCCATTGAACTTGAAATTCCTGAACACATCAATCAATTCAGCCATGATGAAGAGCAAGCCATTTATCGGATTACTCAGGAAGCATTGGAGAATATTCTTCGGCATTCACAGGCCAGTCATGTCTGGTTATCGCTGCAACAACAAGAAGATGATTGGGTGTACCGCATACGGGATGACGGCAAAGGTTTTGATGTTGAAGATGAGGAAAATTTTCACGACAGATTGGGTCTGCAAGGGATCCGTGAACGAGCGGATATGATTTTTGCAGAATTGTCGATAAAAAGCACACCGAACAAAGGAACGACGATACAATTGGTAATGAGAAAATCATGATACGAGTAATTGTCTGTGACGATCAGGAAATTGTATGCCAGGGTTTGAGCACCATTCTCAATAACGATCCTGAAATTGAGGTGGTGGCAACCGCACATGATGGTTTTGAACTTTTGGAGGCGGTTGCCCAACACAACCCGGATTTGGTTTTAATGGATTTAAAAATGCCCGGGATGAACGGCGTTCAGGCGACCCAACGAATCCAACAGACTTTTCCCAAAGTGCGGGTTTTGATTCTGACTACTTACGACGATGATGAATGGCTCTTCGATGCCATTCGAAGTGGAGCAGCCGGTTACCTGCTCAAAGATACCCCCTCGCGTGACTTGATCGCTGCCATCAAAGGGACAATGGCTGGCAATACATTTGTTGACCCATCTGTTGCGGGAAAATTGCTTACTTCGATCAGCGTTCAGAAGACGACACCCAGCCCGAAAAGTAGCATTCAATTGACGGATCGCGAGCACGAAATTTTGCAGCTCATGGCGCGCGGACTGGCGAATGCCGATATTGCCCGTGAACTTTATCTTTCGGAAGGCACCGTGCGAAATTATACCAGCGCTTTATTTAGTAAATTGGGGGTTAATGACCGTACGCAGGCTGTCATAGCCGGCCTGCGGCATGGGTTGGTTGATCTGGACTTGTAAACCGGTTATAAGGTTTATGCGAAGCTTATACAACTGGAGTATGTAAGTCCACTACGTATAGGTATAATTAGTTACAGACATTATGGGGCGAACAGATTTAATACTTGCAAGCACGTATTTCTTTCACGATGGCTTTCAGGGGTAGTATGACAATCTGTACGAATCCAACAGTGGATGTTGGCCGATTAAGTGAATTATATGCAGCCTTTTATTATTTTGATGTTGTAGTTTCTGTATTTTCAAGAAGAGTAAAGAATTATTACTAACATTGGAGAGTCTCACGATGGATTTATCAGTTTTTGAATTGAAGCGCAGCATGGTAGTCAGTGTTGCCATGCCCTATGATTCCCTGGAAGACGCTTTGTCATTAGCACAGAATTGCGACCAATATCTCGGCATTGCGGTTTTGCCAACTTTCGTCAAATCTTTAAGAGCTGCTCTGCCCGAAGAGCTGCCTTGTCGTCTGGTGGGATTAATTGGGTATCCGAGCGGGGCAGTTACCTGCAGCACTAAAGTGACCGAGATCCGTCAACTCATCTACCAGGGCTGCAATGCTTTTAATATTGTCGCCAATACCGCCCTGATGCTCTCCGACGAATGGGATGAAGTGGAGTGTGATCTTTACTCAACCATTAAGGCGGTCAAGAATATGCCTGTTACCATTACGCTGGAAACAGCATACCTGGACACACAGCGATTAGGGCAAGTCGCCAGGATCTTGCGAGATCTGGATGTTGAAGCTGTGGCTACCAGCAGCGGATGGTTGCCGGTTTTACCGGATCTGGCGACCATTTCAATTTTGCAGTCACAATTGGGGGAGAAAGTCGCTATAGAAGTGGCAAACATACAGAATTACGATCAGTTGGCAGCAGCACAGTCTGCCGGCGCACGGCGCTTTATGGTGCGCAAGCAGCATGCCGAGGCAATTTTCGCATTGATGGCAAATTAATGGTCTCTATGAAGCTGATGCTAACATAGCAGTAACCAGCCTGACCGACGAGCACATCTATAATGGATAGTGTAGGTTGGGCATATCTTTCAAAAAAGTTACTTCGGCGACAAGTCCGCAAAGAAGGTCAGAAACATTGATTGCACAAATGCCCAACAATTGTGTTTGAATTCGGTTTCGGTCGGTCGGATAAATGTGTTGGGCACCCAGCAAATGATGTGTAGGTACGAGGATATTGCCTTGCTCCCGCTCGATTTTTCCAACGAGACATGCCCAACCTACAAAATCTATCAATGTCAGAGTCAAGAATTGTAGGTTGGGCATGTCTTTCAAAAAAGCTACTTCGGCGACAAGTCCGCAAAGAAGGTCAGAAACATTGATTGCACAAATGCCCAACAATTGTGTTTGAATACGGTTTCGATCGGTCGGATAAATGTGTTGGGCACTCAGCAAATGATGTGTAGGTACGAGGAAATTGCCTTGCTCCCGCTCGATTTTTCCAATGAAACATGCCCAACCTACAAAATCTATCAATGTCAGAGTCAAGAATTGTAGGTTGGGCATGTCTTTCAAAAAAGCTACTTCGGCGACAAGTCCGCAAAGAAGGTCAGAAACATTGATTGCACAAATGCCCAACAATTGTGTTTGAATACGGTTTCGATCGGTCGGATAAATGTGTTGGGCACTCAGCAAATGATGTGGAGGTACGAGGAAATTGGCTTGCTCCCGCTCGATTTTTCCAACGAGACATGCCCAACCTACAAAATCTATCAATGTCAGAGTCAAGAATTGTAGGTTGGGCATGTCTTTCAAAAAAGCTACTTCGGCGACAAGTCCGCAAAGAAGGTCAGAAACATTGATTGCACAAATGCCCAACAATTGTGTTTGAATACGGTTTCGATCGGTCGGATAAATGTGTTGGGCACTCAGCAAATGATGTGTAGGTACGAGGAAATTGCCTTGGTCCTGCTCGATTTTTCCAATGAAACATGCACGCTTTCGCGACCTTCAACATTTAAATGAGATGTACATTTAGACATCCTATTCCCATTTATTGGGATATGGTCTAGGTATAATCCCTTACCTCTTGCAGAATTATCTCAAGTAGGAAAGACTATTTCATTAAGAAACTATTTACCAAGCAGGTTTCCCATAAAAAGATTTTACATTAATCGTACTTGTGTATAGTGGAGTATTTCCATTAAAAAGGATCGTCGACTAACCCATGTTTTACGGGATTGGAATGTATATAATCCATATGTTCCAAAAAATCTTTCTCATCGGAAATATAATGTTCCCAATATCGGCGCTGCCAGACTTCTTTTTCTCTTCTGTGGATTCGGCTTGTTGATACGTTGTGACTTTTAGTATGCATCCAATTCTTGGTGAAATATCCTTTGATCAAATTCCATCGTAATGGATATTTGATATCATTTTGCGGTAGAGTCCAGATTGTGTGAAGGTGGTCGGGTAAAATTACCAAAGCATCAATTCGAAAAGGATATTTGTTTTGTGTTCGGCGGAAAGCGTTCTTTAATAAAAATATGGCTTCTTCATCCTTTAATATTGGTTTGCGCTCAAATGTAACTACTGTAAAAAAATAACTACCCCCAGGGACAAAGACTCTCCGGTAATCCATCATTTAATTGTAGCAAAAAGTAGGAATTCTGAGCGGAAAAGACGAAAACATTTTTAGAACTAAATTAGGAAGTAATTCTAGAAGACATCACGTTTCGAAATCATTACTTGATAAATCGCATGGGCATCATTTTTATTGTAATTGGACTAATCATTATTTGTGCGTGGTTTCGGTCGGACGGATAAATGTGTTGGGCACTCAGCAAATGATGTGTAGGCACGAGGAAATTGGCTTGCTCCCGCTCGATTTTTCCAATGAAACATGCCCAACCTACAAAATCTATCAATGTCAGAGTCAAGAATTGTAGGTTGGGCATGTCTTTCAAAAAAGCTACTTCGGCGACAAGTCCGCAAAGAAGGTCAGAAACATTGATTGCACAAATGCCCAACAATTGTGGTCGAATACGGTTTCGGTCGGACGGATAAATGTGTTGGGCACTCAGCCAATGATGAAGAAGTACGAGGATATTGCCTTGCTCCCGCTCGATTTTTCCAACGAGACATGCACGCTTTCGCGACCTTCGATTACGATGAAAATTGTAGGTTGGGCATGTCTTTCAAAAAAGCTACTTCTGCGACAAGTCTGCAACGAAGGCCAGAAACATTGATTGCACAAATGCCCAACAATTGTGTTTGAATTCGGTTTCGGTCGGTCACGCACAAGCCTTTACAAGCCTTGTTTCACAAACAACAAATTCACAAACAACGAATTCACTAATTACAAATTTATTACCCCCTAATCTGCTAATACCAATTGACAAAACCGCTCCAACTGGTTAATATAGATTAACATCAACATAAAATATATTAACATCAAACGGGAAAAATGACTCTTTCTCCTCAGGCACAATTGGCTGCGATGACCCGCCAAAGAATATTCTTAGCGATCCGCGAGCTCCTCCGCGAGGGTTGGCTGGATTCTTTGACTACCCAAAACATCGCTGCAAGAGCTGGGGTCAGCGTGCAATCACTTTATCGTCATTTTGACTCTCGTGATAATCTGATCGCCAGCGCGTTGGATGCTCTTCAGTTGGTGGATGCACCTTTTCCCGCACCACCACAACAACTCAGTTTGGCGGATATCCTGAGCAGCTTAAACGCATATTATGAGATGCACGGACCAGCGATGCTTAAGCTGAAATGCCAGGCCAGCCGTCAAGCACAGCTTTCCCTGCAATGGCGGCAGCTTCAAGAGCAGCATCGCGCATGGGTGCAGACCAATTTTCAGGTCTTTTTGGAAGCACTTTATCCTCTGCGCCGTCAGGAATTGGAAGACCAACTTATTTGCCTGACTTCAGTCGAATTTTGGGGCGTCTATCATTTGGATTTGGGAAGATCTCAGGTAGAATTATTGGAAGGCTGGCAACGTATTTTGCGCGCGCTTTTGCAAGCTTATCGATAGTTCTTGGATCTATCAGGGAGGGTAAATTGGCCAGATACAAACCGGAATGGATGGATGCGAGCATTTTCGAAATCAACAAACAACCGGCACGCTGTTCATCTATACCCTTTGCAGATCGGCATTCAGCGCTCGGGGGACAAGCGTCGTCCTATGAACTATTCCTGGATGGAGAGTGGCGTTTTCATTGGGCCCCTAAACCCGGCGAAAGGGTGCAAGATTTTCAGAATCCAGCGTTTGATGATCAAGCCTGGGCTACCTGTCCGGTTCCAGCCCAGTGGGAACTGCATGGCTACGGCGTTCCGATCTATGCCCCGCTTCATATGCCGCCCAGTCTGCGCAAGAATGATCTTCCCAACATCGACCCTGAAGATAACCCGGTAGGTGCTTACCGCCGAATGTTTCAAATTCCGGCGGATTGGCAGGGTCGTGATATCTACCTGCAATTTGATGGTGTCTGCTCGGCATTCTACGTCTGGATTAACGGTGAGTTTGTCGGGTACTCGCAAGACAGCATGTTACCGGCTGAGTTTCATATCACCCCCTATTTAAAGGAAGGGAAGAACCTGCTAGCGGTGGAAGTCTACCGTTTTTCGGATGGTTCTTACCTTGAAAACCAGGATATGTGGTTTCTTTCCGGTATTTTCCGTTCGGTGCGTTTGTTCGCCCTGCCCCAATATGCCATTCGCGATTTCTTCTTGAAGAGCCAATTTACCGCTGGTACGGATGAAATGGAAGACCTTTATGCTTCGTCCTTGGTGGTGCAGGCGGATATACTTCTGAGCATTTCTGATCCTGAAGCCAGCCCACACCTGCAGTTGGAAGTAATTTTGTTGGACGGGGAAAAGGAGTTGGCCAGTCAAGCAGTTGAAATCGAATCTTTGAGTCGTGCAACTCAGGCGGAAATCCATTTGCCGGTCGAATCGCCTCGGTTATGGTCTGCAGAAACACCCATCTTGTATGATGTGCTGCTTATTTTACGGGATGACAATGGGCAGGTGTTCGATGTTCGTCATGCCAGGCACGGTTTCCGAAAGATTGAAATACGCGATCGCCAATTGTGGTTAAATGGGCGCTCAATTAAAATTAAGGGTGTCAATCGCCATGATTTTGACCCGCTCACCGGTCACACCATGAGCCTAGAGCGCTTGCGCGAGGATGTTCTCATCATGAAACGTAACAATATCAATGCCGTGCGCTGCTCACATTATCCGGATGACGAACGATTTTACGATTTGTGCGATCAATATGGGCTTTATGTGTTGGATGAGGCCAACATCGAGACGCATGGCTTACGCGATGTGATGCGCGGGGATATGCAATGGTTGGACGCCATGAGCGCGCGCGTCAGAAATATGGTTGCTCGCGATAAAAATCACGCCAGTATTATCATGTGGTCATTGGGAAATGAATCAAGTACTGATGATCGTTTTGCGCAGCTCACTGATCTGGTTCACCAACTCGACCCGAGCCGGCCGGTACACTATGAACAGGATTACCGTGGTGAATATGCCGATGTATTCAGTATGATGTACGCATCACCGCAGAATTTGGAATCAATTGCCAATAGTGGTAATTACAAAGTTCGCAGTGGCATTTTTTCCTGGGAGACTGTTAATGGAAAAGATGCAGACGGTAAACCTCTGCTTTTATGCGAATACGCGCATGCCATGGGTAATTCGCTGGGCAATTTTGATGAATATATGCGGGTATTTGAAAAATACCCACAATGCATTGGCGGGTTTATCTGGGATTTTGCCGACCAGGCTATACTTTCAACCAATGAGAAGGGTCAAGTGTGTTGGTGCTACGGCGGTGATCTTGGTGATCCCTACCGCTTCTCCATCTTTGGCTGCAACGGCATCCTGGCGGCCGATCGCAGCCCGCACCCGGCTTTGTGGACGGTCAAGAAAGGCTATCAACCGGTTGAATTTCGGGCAATTGATCTGGAAAAATTCCAGTTTGAACTGATTAATAAATTTCGTTTTCAGGATTTGGCACTTTACGATTTGTGCTGGCGGGTAGAGCTGGAAGGTGAACCTGTGCAGTCTGGTCAATTACCTGCTCCGCTCACTTCACCCCAAAGAAACGCGGAATTTACTATTCCAGTGAAAACCCTGAATGGCAGGGGAGAGGTCTGGCTAATATTATCATTACAGTTAAGAGCTGGCTGCGATTGGGCTGAAGCTGGCCATGAAATCGCCTGGGAACAATTCAAGCTGCCTGTTTCGAGAAATAAATACCAAAAAGGCCGGTCTGAATTGTCAGATTTGACCATGCAATATCAAAACCGCGCTAATCAACTTATTATTCATGGATCCGGGTGGATGGCGGCGTTTGATCGCAAGCGTGGCTGGTTGTCTCAATACTGGCTCAATGACCAACCACTTTTGAAACAGGCATTGATACCAAATCTATGGCGGGTGCAGATTGATAATGATATCTCCTCCGCTGTCTTCTACCCATGGGCCAGTCCATTGCTTTTACACCAATATTGGCGTGTAGCGACTAACCGCATGCATTGTAGTCACTTTGAATTCAGTGTCAATAATGACTCCAGTTACAACATAAGGACAGCCTGGAGAATGCCCGGCAGCAGGCGCGCATTCATGGCTGCTTATCGCGTCAATGCGGATGGCAAAATTGTGGTGACCTGTGATTTTCAACCACAGCGTGATCTTGAACGAATGGGGATGCAGCTCGCTTTGGCAGACCAGAGTTGGCAAGCTAGTTGGTTTGGACTTGGTCCACAGGAGACAATGCCGGACAGAAAGTTGGGGGCACGAGTTGGCCGATTTAATTCCAATAGTTCAGACCTGATGCACCAATATGTCCGCCCGCAGGAAAACGGCAACCGCAGCGATTTGCGTTGGCTGAATATGGTGCGCAGTGATGGGCTTGGTTTGCGTTTCCAGGCCTTAGATGATGAATTATTTTGCTTCAGTGCCTGGACCTGTACCCAAGACGATCTGGCCAACGCCACTCATATTCACGAACTGCCAAATCGTGATTTTGTAACTTTAAATATTGATCTGCTCCAAAAGGGTGTTGGCGGGGATGTGCCGGTCGGAGGATCACCACATGAGCAATACATTCTAAAAAAGAATACATCTTTCCACTATAGCTTTAGCATTCAGGGAATCAACCAGCAAACCAAATTTCCGGATGGTTAAGCAGTCTATTGGCAATTTCAGTTTTTCACACTAGAATTAAGCGCAGATAAAATGTTAAAATCATGTTTCTCTTTTCTTTTCATTCAGAACTTGGGGGCTGAGTGTTTTCAGACGCGTGAATGTTTGTCTAAAGACACTCCTCAATCTCGTTTTATGGAAAAGATTCCATTTTCTCCAAGAAAAGATCTGGCGAAGTAATAATGACGCAAAAAGAACTTGATCTGATAGAACTGCAAAGACAATTGGCGTTTCGTTTGACAGCTGACTTGACTGTTGAAGCGATAGCCAATCTGGGGTTGCAGGCTGCCATTCAAGCCGGTGATATGGATTGCGGTGGGGTTTATCTGATCGGGGATGATCCACACTCATTGCTTTTAAAGACTTATTTGGGGGTCTCAGAAGCATATGTTAAATCAATCTCTCCCGTTTTTCCGGGTACTGACCGTTGGAAATTGGTTATGGAAGGGAAACCTGTTTTTAGTAATTTTGACCAGCTTCCGTTTAAACAAAATTCTGAATTGGCAGCCGAAGGGCTTAAGTCAGTTGCAATTTTGCCAATGATCTACCAGGATGACGTAATTGGTTCTTTTCAAATAGCATCTCATAACGAAAAATTTATCTCGGAATCGCAAAAAAAGGTGCTTGAGACAATGGTTTTTATGTTTGCCAGGCATATTGGACGCGCATGGCAACTGGACAAAGCCTTGAAGAATGAACTTCAACTTCGGGATTTGATCGAATCATTTGATAAGACAGTGTTGGTGATCTCATATGATGGGCAAATTTGCTATGCTAACCAATACTTATTGGAGCTATTAGGGTACAACCAACAGCAGTTTTTTGGCCACAACCTGGAAATTTTCCATAATCCCAATAGCGATAAGAAATTTTCAGAAATTTTGGATGAGCTGCAAAATTTCCCCGGCCAGGAACAGCAGATCTTACTGGTTAATCACGTAGGAGAACTACTGTCACTCGAATTAAGCGCAAAACCAGGAATGTGGGATTTCAAACCAGCATTGTTTATTTGTGGATTTGAAAATAACGCAAAATTGCAGGACGTCACTGTGGAAAATGCGACTGACATCCGCTATCTCTTTGACCTGATTCCTGCCGCGACTTTAATCATAAATACGCAAACTTTTGAAATTCTGCATAGCAATCATGGTTTCCAAAAACTATTTCAGTATTCAAGTGAAGTATTGACCAATTTCAATTTTCTCCAATTTTTCGCCCAGCACGAATATATGCGCCTGGTAACAGCATTGCGCAAACGTGGACTTACGGGTCTGGTTGATAATCAAACTTGGGCTCAGGTTAAACGTGATGGCAGCGAAATCCAAACAATTTTACATATTCATCCGATCGAATGGGGTAAGGTGCCGGCATCTTTGGTTATTATTGAACAACCGGGATTTTTAGAAGCACAACGGCATACAATCAATGAGAATCGTTATCGGGATGTGGTTGAGCAGCAAGTGGATGCCGTCGTTCGCTACACCCCTGAAGGGATGATCACATTTGTAAATCATGCATATTGTGATTTCTTGAAAAGAACACCTGAGCAGATTATTGGCCGTGTGTTGTATGAATTTATACCGCTTTCAGAAGTGGAAATATTGAAATCTCATCTGGGCATGATTTCGATTGAAATGCCAGTGGTCGAGACGCACAATTATTTAATCGACGGGAATGGCAATTGGCGCTTTTTTAATTGGATTGACCGCGGTATTTTTGAAAACGGTAAATTAATCGAAATCCAAGGCGCCGGACGGGATGTTACTGAACAGGTCAAAGAAACATTGCTTCAAGAGACTTTTCAGCAGCACTACCAGACTTTGCTGGAGGAATTGCCGGGTATTGTCTATATTTTACATGCTGAAACCTTGCGTCCGCTTTATATAAGCCCACTTTTTGAACGCATGACTGGATACAATATTAATGACTTGCTGGAACAGCCTGGCCTGCTGCGTAAGTGCATCCATCCGGATGATTTTGATACTTTGCGGCAAGCCATTTCAAATCGGAAAGCCGGGGAAGATTTGTCTCTATTGGAATTCCGTTTTTTCCACAAAGATGGCCATATCATCTGGGCGCAGGAATTTGGTTCCCGGATCCAAACGCAAGCGGGGGTCAATATATTGCAGGGATTTATATTGGATGTAACTGAAACTCAGCTTGCTAACCAGAGAAAAGAGTTTTACTCAAAATTTGAAAGGCTGGCCAACAATATATCCCTGTCTTTGATGAAAGTCAAACCCGAGCAATGGAATGATACTGTCAATGAAATCTTGGGTTCGATTGGGATGTTATTGGAAGTGGATCGCAGTTATATATTTTGTTTGGATGAAGACCAAAAAACCATTTCGAATACACATGAATGGTGTGCTGAAGGAATCAGCCCTCAAATAAGTAATTTACAGAGGCTACCCGTTAAGGAAGTCGAAATTTGGCATCAACATTTCAATGAGGAAAACCAATTTTTATTTGCTGACATTCAATCAATACAAAATAAATTCGATTGCTTACGCCACATTTTGAATGACGAATCAATGCAATCCTTTTTATTGGTACCGATGATGCGTCTGGATAAAATTTGCGGATTTATTGGTTTTGATTCCATTCGTCAGAAAAAAGAATGGGATGATCAGGCTATCCTACCTCTGCGGATGATCAGTCAGTTGCTTTTGAACACAAAAGATCGCATCTCACCCCAGAAACCATTATTACATGAAATTTAATCGGGCTATTTCCTGATCATCGATTGGTTTGAGACCCCCCAGAGCTTTTGCTTCAATCAAAGATCGGGCACTGAATTCAACCACTTCCAGGCGATCAAAAGCATGCAAAATATTTTCACCGGTGACCAGAATACCAAGATTCTCGATTAATAGGGCGGGCGATTGCCGGCTGATCAAGCCAGCTACTTCTTCCGGTTGCTGCAAGGCGTCAGCCAGGCTAACCTGTGGAATGGTTCGTAAAAGCATGTAACTTTCAGGGATTGAGCGCGTATCGATGGGTGTTCCTGTGACAGCAAAAGCGGTCACATAAGGAGCCTGAGATGTCATAATCGATTCCACGTCTTTGTGTTTCTTGTAAATCGCTCGGTGTAATTCAACCAGGCGACTGGGGGCGTTATTTGATTGGCGGGTTTGTTTCTGGATTATGACCAGGTCATCCGCCTCCAACCAATTCCGGTCGACACCATATGGAGTGATCACAAAATCGTTGCGATTCAGTCGAGCTGAGGCACTGCCTGAAGTGCTGACCATCAAATGTTGGCGATAGGCTCGCCGCACTATTTTGGCCAACAGTTTCTTTATATCACTTGTGTCTTGAGAGGCATCCTGTATCGGCACCATTTCGCCGGTAAAAACAGGATTCATCCAAGATTCCAATGTTGAGCCGGGTTGCAACCATTTGACTTCACCCAGGGATTTGGCATAGATGAGCGTTCGAGCAGTGTATTCCAGAGTTTCCATACGCTCATACGCTTTGATTAAATTCATACCCGCACTGACCACTCCATGATTTTCCAGAATGACAATATTGAAACCGCGCCCAAACACCTCGGCGATCGCGTAGCCAAGCTCCTGACTTCCCGGCGAGGCATATTCGGCAAAACCAATCTCCCCGCAGGTTTGAAATGAAACCGGTGTAATACGCGGGTTTGGCACTTTTCCGGCTATTGAAAAAGCAATTAACGCCGGGCTGTGTGCATGTACAATGGCGCAAATATCATTTCTCTTTTTATAGATTCCCCAATGAAACGGGTATTCGCTGGATGGGCGTTGATTACCACTGAACTCACCCCTTTCGTTGAACATAACGATATCATCAGAAGTGAGATTGCCTTTATCAACAGCGGTTGGTGTGATCCAGAAATTATTTTCAGCATCGTAAATTGAAAGATTACCACCCGAGAGAGATGTTAATTTCTGCTGATACATGCGCTTCATAATGCAAACGATTTGGTCACGAGCAGGGATTTTGTTAATGTCTGTCATGTTTTTGATCTTTCCTGTACATCCAATCAATTATTCCAGAAAACGAATTACCCTGTCAAAGTTTCATGCTGATAAATAGCATTTCAATCTGCTTTTAATTTTACCATTATGTGGTATCTTTTCAAAAACTCTACTAAACCCCGTTTTCTTGAAAAGATACATTATGTGGATAATATGAGCATGGAATGAATAACTGATTCAGCTTTGGCAGGCATTAACTGGACGTTAAGCACAGCAACCCATCTATAAATGCACATACCCTAAGGGTTTTCAAATTGCTACCTTTGGAGTAAAGTTAAAAAGAAAGGTATCTCAAGCAGAGCTGAGATAGCCAAACAGGTAAGATTAAGTGAATAGATTATCAGCCATTAATGATTTTTACGAAGCGCATCGCAAAGCCTCCCTTCAAATTGTGCTTTCCAAACTTACCGGGGAATCGGCCGACCTCTTATCATATGATGAAGTGCTTAAACGCCTACGTGTTGAAGGTCAAACTGACCGCGGTCGTGCGGAGATTCCTCTCGACAAGATCGTTGGCAGCGTTGGCCGCTATACCGATTTCACCCGAGATTTTCTGCCACGCAGGGAATCGGATCTAGGTCGATGGGCGACTGTTAAAATGGCAACCGAGAGCATGACCGGGGTACCACCGATTGATGTGTACAAAATCGGTGATGTCTACTTCGTGCGGGATGGTAACCACCGTGTATCCATTGCTCGCATGAATAAACAGGAATACATTGAAGGGAATGTGACAGAAGTGTTCACACGGGTTCCCTTTGATGCAAAGATGGATTTGGATAGCCTGATTATTAAAGAAGAATATGCTCAATTTCTGGAGGAAACCCGCATTGACCGTTTGATTAAAGAACCCATTAATTTGTCAGTCACAGTGGCAGGCGCTTATGAGAAGATCCTTGAGCACATCAGTGTCCACCGCTACTATATGGGAATTGACGAAAAACGTGAGGTGCCGTACAGTGAAGCCGTAGTGAGCTGGTATCAAAAAGTATATCGCCCAGTCATTGATGTTATTCATGAGCAAGCCTTGTTGCGTGATTATCCCAACCGCACCGAAACAGATCTTTATATTTGGATGCTGGAACATCGCGCTGAATTGGAAAAAGAACTCGGCTGGAAAATTGATACCGATACAGCGGCTGATTCGATTGGTGAAAAGCTATCGCGCAATATCTGGTATTACGTACGTCGATTCTGGTATTGGCTCATTGATCTTGTAATTCCCGAGCAGTTTATGTTTGGCCCCAAACCGGGTGTATGGCGGCGCAAGCATAATCCGCTTACGCTTAAGAATCTTTCATTATTCCGAAATATTCTAATCGCATTACAGGGTGATGAAATCTCTCATCAAACGCTTGAGCAAGCCATTTGGATCGCCAAAAAAGAAGGTTCACGCTTATCGGCCTTGCATCTGGTCGATTCGGAAGAAGCGAAAGAAAACGAAAGCACGCTGGCAATTCGGAATCAATTTTACTGGCGCTTGCATGAAGAAGGATTGGATGGCAGCCTGGTAGTTGAAATTGGTACAGCCAACCAAAAAATTATTGAACGGGCGGTCTATACCGACATGGTTGTAGTTCACCTGCAGTATGCTCCTGGCACGCAGGCGTTTGCCAAAATGCGCTCCGGCTTCCGGCTGCTGATTCGACAGGTGGCTACGCCACTCTTGGTGATACCTAAACAAATGCGGCCGATCCAACGAATCTTATTGGCATTTGATGGTAGTCAGAAGGCTAAAGAGGCCAGTTATATTGCCGTTTACCTTGCCAAACACTGGGGTGTGGAGCTATATTTGCTGACAGTATTTCGCGATGCCAATGCCAAAGAGAAAATTCGTGGAAAATTTCTTGATTCTCAAAGGTATATAATTGATCACAATGTACGTCCGCATGCACATATGCGCAAGGGTTTAACCGGTGCAACAATTTTGGCTTTCGCAAAAGAAAAAAATATCGATATGATACTGATGGGTAGTTATGGCTCCGCACCGTTTAAAGAAATTATCTCAGGTTCGACCATCGATTATGTTTTAGAATCAGTGGAAATTCCCGTATTGATTTGCCGGTAAATTATCGTATTCCGCAATCGAATGACAGAGATTTAGTCAAACACATTTGGGAAGAATTACGTTACTCAGCTTGTTGAAACCATGCCTGACAATATCAGGCGCTTATAACAATTAGATTATTCGAAGGAGTTTGTCACATTCTCATATTAACTTGACTTCCCTGTCCTTTGTTCCAAAGCTGCTGTCATCTCAGTTAAGTTCAATCGCGGGCGATACCTCACCTTCGCGAACCCTATTGCAGAGCGCTCATTATCTGCATTCACCTCACCACTATTGCATGCCAATCAAGAACCACATATCGCGTGGCACTATAATAAATATATCTACCCACAAAGGATCCCTGATGAAAACTTCTACCCCAATTGACACGCTGCGTCTGGATGACGATCAGGACTCCCTGGTCATCATTGATCAAACTTTACTGCCAACCGAGATATGCTATTTAGCCTTGCAAAGCCAGGCTGAAATTTGGGAAGCAATCCAACAATTGCGCGTGAGAGGCGCCCCGGCCATCGGTATTGCGGCTGCTTACGGGATTTACCTGGCTGTCAAACACTCCACAGCTGGCGATCAAGGCGCCTTCCTAAAAGAATTTCAGCAGGCCAGTCAATACCTGGCTTCCGCTCGGCCGACTGCAGTCAACTTATTCTGGGCTCTGCAGCGCATGGAAAATGTTATCACGTCGCAGATGGAGGTTGAAATTCCGCAATTGGTCGCAGCATTGCGCTCTGAAGCGGATGCTATCCTGGCGGAAGATATACGCACCAACCTGGCCATAGGAGAGCATGCACTGTCCCTCTTGCAGCCGGGTGATGGCCTTTTGACGCATTGCAATGCAGGCGGGCTGGCGACAGCCAGGTATGGCACCGCTACCGCCCCAATCTATCTTGGGCAGGAGCGTGGGTATGCATTTAAAGTATTCGCAGATGAAACCCGGCCGTTATTGCAGGGTGCTCGTTTGACCACCTTCGAATTGGCGCAAGCTGGTGTGGATGTGACGCTAATTTGTGATAATATGGCAGCTTCCGTAATGCAGAATGGTTGGGTACAGGCCGTCCTGGTTGGTTGTGATCGGGTGGCAGCTAATGGAGATACAGCCAACAAAATTGGCACACTGGGTGTGGCTGTGCTGGCGCATCAATTCGGCATCCCGTTCTACGTTTGTGCGCCATCTTCCACCTTGGATCTTGCTACAGCAACCGGTCAGCTAATTCCAATCGAAGAACGTGACCCGCAGGAAATTTACCGAAAATGGTATCAGAAGCCCATGGCACCTGAGCAGGGAGTCAAATTTTATAACCCTGCCTTCGATATCACACCTGCCAAATATATCAGTGCCATAATTAGCGAGTATGGCATTGCACGCCCTCCTTTTACAACGTCTCTGAGAGCGATGCTGGCCAACTAACATGAATTACCATCAGGACTATGCCGTGCCTGAAATACAAACACATATATGATTGCGGATTAGGCACAACCCTATAAAGTTGCGCGAAAAATTGATTTAATTAAGTTAACATGCTTCTATTCAATCAAGCAACGAGGTGTAAAGTGAAAATTAGTGCACGCAATGTTTTAAAAGGAAAAGTTGTAAAGGTAACCAAAGGAGCTGTTAACAGCGAGATCGTGCTTGAGTTGCAGGGTGGTGCTCAGATTGTATCCGTAATTACCAACACATCGGTTGAATCACTTGGATTAAAAGCCGGTGTGGATGCCTACGCAGTAGTCAAAGCATCAAATGTAATGGTCGCCGTAGATTAATTGGTTCAGATTTATCTACTTTCAAAGAGATAAATAAGAGATTGCGACTATTTCTCTTGGTATTACCAAATTCAAGCCGGGTGACACGCACTGACGAGTTTCCAGTGGTTGGGAGGGGTTGTATTAAAGCCAGGCTTCGGGTGAGGTGATAGCTGGTTAGCAAAGACAATCCGACTGGGATATAAGCAGAAACCTGGCTTTGATCGATAGGTACGATGCGGTTAAGACTAGACTATCTTAAAAACCAAAACCAGGTCTGTTGTTGATGGAGATTATGGCTTTGTTCCCCTGAATGGGCAAGCATTCCAACCCCAAGGCTGGATTCCAGAAGCGGGAAGGAAATGATCCAAGATATCAAATCTTCCGATATTCTGCTTATACAAAATACCGGGTATCCCTAAGGATACCCGGCGACAAGGGGGGACTTGGAATGAGTTATGGTTTTTCGGCCAAAGTAACTTCCACAGTTATCTCTTTTCCATCACGCAGAATGGTGAGCGTAACTTTATCACCAGGGGCATACTTGCTCAGTTCTTGCCGCAAGCTTTGGATGCCATCCACACTGGTATCATTAATCTTGGTGATGACATCACCGCCGATTTTGATTTCCTGGCCATTGATGGTGATGGTTTCGGTACTGCCCTGTAAGCCGGCTTCACTGGCTGGGCTATCTTTGGCAATTGCCACCACGAGTACACCGCTCTGATTGCTATCCAGATTCATCGCTTTAGCAATTTCTGGCACCAGGCTGCCGCCTGTAATACCCAGATAGGCACTGCCACTGGCAAAGGCGCTGGTCGGAGGCTGGGGTTGATTGCTAGCCGGCCGCGCTTCTAATGTGGCTTTGACCTGCATGGTTTTTCCATTGCGCAGGATATCGAGAGTGACGGTATCACCAGGTTTGGTCGAACTGGCGAGATAAGATACCAGATCGTCAAAAGTCGGTGTAGGCTGACCATTGATGGCAGTAATGATATCCCCGCCGACATTTACATCGACGCCTTGAATCTGGATGGCTTTATCACTACCTTTTAATCCAGCTTTCTCGGCAGGGCTGCCTTTGGTGACAGTGGAGACCAGTATGCCGCGCTGATTGTGGTCGAGATTCATCGCATCAGCCATGGCAGGCTGTAGGGTACCGCCCGAAATGCCAAGGTAAGAATGTTCATAGGTACCTTTGCTGATCAATTCCGGCACCACATTCAGCACGATATCGGAGGGGATCACAAAACCGATACCCACATTGGCTCGTACGGGTGACTCGATGGCTGCGGTTACACCAATCACCTGGCCTCCTGCATTCAGCAAAACGCCACCGGAATTGCCAGGATTGATGGCTGCATCCGTTTGAATGATGTCCGGAATGGTGTAGCTGCCCGTCACGGTGGTGTTATCAGATTGCAATGAGCGCCCCAGGGCACTGATGATACCAACGGTCATGGTGCCGCCTAGACCATAGGGATTACCGATAGCGATTGCCAGATCACCAACCTGGACATCTTTTGAGTCAGCGACCACGACGGGTTTAAGGTGATCAGCGGGAGCATCCACCTTGATCACTGCCAGATCAGAATCGACATCGGTTCCAACCAATTCAGCCGGATAGGAAGTGCCATCATTAAAAACAACATCGATGCTGGTGGCATCTGCGACCACATGGTTGTTGGTAACGATGTGCCCGGCGCTATCCCATACGAAGCCTGACCCCAAGGCGGATGCGACATCAGGTACTGGCGGGTGATTTTCTCCGAAGGATGGCAAATTGACATCCACTTTCGTGGTCACCTGGATATTAACGACTGATGGATTTACCTGACGGTAAATATCCCCCAATGTTCCCTCCAGGGCTGCCACAGAAACCGGGTCGACAGTCAAAGCCGAATTTGAATTCTGCGGAGATTGAGGTACAGTTTCTACAGCCACGTTCGGTGCGTTATTTTTTGTTTCAGAATTGAGAAACGGCAAATTGGCAATCGCCGTTAAAGGTGCGCATGCTGTCATGACCAGAGCGATCATTACCAACGCGCTCAAAAATAACAACTTATTTCTTTTATCCACGTTCATCTTTAATAACACTCCTGTTATAAAATTGTAGTTTATTCAAGTATAGGAAAAATACGGGGTTTTGGTCTTTATCGTATCTTTGTGGTTTGCTTAAGGAATGCTTAAGGGGACGGCAGGAAGCCGCGCAATTTGATGGATAATCGTCAGAAAACCAATTCGTTGTGGCAATAATCGATGATCGTGTGGTGTTCTAATTTTTTGCGAACCTGCCCGCAAAACTCTTCCGGCAAGGTTGGTTGTAAATCTAATGTTTTCAATCGTTTGTTCTATTTTGATACTTTAATTGAAACTGACGACAATTAATCGATAACTGTCATCACAAGGTGTGCATGAAACGCCCGACGAAGCAATCCTGTCCCATGCGAGGAAGATTGTTTCGTTATGCTCTCAATGGCGTGACCAGTTTATGCTTCAGTCGCAGGCTGTTTCAAGGGCAGATATACCACCAACAGACTGCCATGCTGCCCGGGGTTCTCCAGCACCAAATTACCGCCATGTGCCTGGACCAGATCGCGGGCGATCGAGAGTCCCAATCCCATCCCCTCAGGTAACCGTTGAGCGGCCTGCCCGCGTTTGAAGGGTTCGAATACTTGCTGCGATTCTTCCGGCTGGATACCGCTGCCACTATCTTGCACGCTGAACTTAAGCCGATCTCCACTGGTTTCCAGCCTTACCTCGATCGTGCCACCTGGTGGTGTATAGCGAATGGCATTGCTGAACAGGTTGGCCAGCACCTGTGCCATGCGGTCCGGGTCAAATTCGGCGCATTCCGGCAGGTCATCCGCCAACTGATTTTTCCAGGTGATGCGCTTATCCGCCGCCAATCGTTGCCAGGTTGGCAGCAGGCTGTTGAACCAAGCCCGTATCTCGACGCTCTGGATGCGCATATCCAGACTGCCCAGCACTTGTTCGTGTAAATGCGCCAACTCGTTTAAGAGACCCTGTAAGCGTACCAATTCATCATCTATTCCTTCCAGCAGCTCGCGTGACAATTGGGGATCGTTGACAGCCCCGCCCAATAAAGCCTGTGAGGCCGAGCGCAATGCGCCTAATGGCCGGCCCAATTCATGGACCAGATTAGCCAGCAGACGTTTTCGACTGGTCTCGAGCGTTTGCAGGCGATCAAGCAAAGTATTAAATGCGGATTGCAACATCCGCGTTTCCTGCGGTCCACTCAGCTCGAGCGCAGTGGGTTGGTCACCATTGGCCAGATGGAAGGCTGCTTGAGTAGTCTGCCTGAGCGGTTTTTCAACTTGCCGCCCAAGTATCCAGCTTAAGCCAATACCCAGAAGCAGACCTCCCGCCAGTACTGCCACCAGGACCCGGCGTAGATTCTGAGAGCGTCCATAAATATTGGCAAGCGGGTTGGCCAGCCTTACAAATCCAATCAGTTCACCTCTGTTATTAAAGACCGGTACGCTAATATCGGTGATTTTCTTTTCATTCACATTCACTTCTGCTGGCATTTCCTGGGTCATCAACATATCTGCGTCCGGGACGTTGAAAATTTGGCCGACCAGGAAGGAATCAGCAGGATCACTGGAGACAATCAAGCGCCCGGCCGGGTCCAAAAGCATTAATTTCGCTGTTAAACCAGGGCTGATACGGCTCACGAATTCCTGGGCACGTACCGGGTCCTGCCAGATCTCAATGTAGCTGGCGGCTGTGTCCGCCACCAGGACAGCCTGTCTGGTGATCTCATTGGTCAGATTGGCTAGAAATACCTGTGTTTCTAAGAGATAGGTCGTGAGGATACCGATGGCAGGTAAAATGATCAACATCGGCAGGAGAGCATTCAGAATTAATCGAGATCGTAACGACTTAAACATTTTTGGGAAGTTCTGGCTGATATTTATATCCGATGCCGCGCACAGTTAGGAGATGTTGTGGTTTGTTGGGATCTAATTCAAGCTTTTCGCGCAACCAGCGCATGTGGACATAGACAACCTGCGGTTGGCCGATAAATTCCGCACCCCAAACACGATTAATCAGGTCTTCAGTGGAAATTACCTGACCGGCCGAACGTGCCAATGTGTAAAGCAGGTCAAATTCCCGCGGTGAGAGTTCAAGAAAGCGATTTTTAAAACTGGCTGTGTGAGCGGCCGGATCGATGCTCAATCCGCCGGCAATGATGGGTGGACTGCTGGTTCCGGTTGGTTCATCACCTGCCGGTGAGCGTCGCAAGACGGCTTTTACATGGGCTAAAAGCACATTAAAGTCGAACGGTTTGGTGACATAATCGTCTGCCCCCAGCTCGAGACCCAAAACCTCATCCAATTCGCGCCTCCGGGCTGTGAGCATGATGACCGGCAAAGCTTTATCCGCATGTAAATTGCGCAGCGCGTCCAAACCATCCATGCCTGGCAGGTTGATGTCCAGCAATACCAGGTCAGGTGCTTCCTGATCGGCCAGGGCTATGCCATCCTCAGCTGTTGCGGCAGAATGGACTTTGTAGCCAGCTTGTTCCAGGTTGAAAGCCAAACTGCGGCGTAAAAGCGCATCATCGTCAATCAAGAGGATATTCCGTTTCATTCTGAGAATTACTATACATCAAATTATTGAAAAAGTGAAGAGAGCAGGCCTGAAACGTGCAACCTCAGGTTTACTTTGCGGATTAAATCAAGGCGCAAGCTTCGAGGTCGATCATTTCGTGCTGGAGAAAATTCATTGAATTCTGCGCTTGGCTTTCTCAATCCCGTTTGTGCTCTTCAAGTGTACAATTATATTGATGAACTTTGTACATACCCCTGAATCGCTTTACGCTTTTTTAACAGAGCATCAAATAGTCTGCCAGCGCTGGAACCACCCGGCCGTTTTCACTGTTGAGCAAGTTGACCGGTTAGCGCTTGAATTGCCAGGTTTTCACACCAAGAATTTGTTTCTGCGCGATAAAAAAGCTACGCGCTTGATATTGCTGGTTGTGAGGGGTGATAAGGCCATCAATTTAAAGGAAGCAGCTTCTAAGGTTGGGGTTAATAACTTGTCCTTCGCCTCATCTGAACGTTTACAGCAAAATCTGGGCATCAATCCCGGGTCTGTTTCTGTCCTGGCATTAATTAACGACGTTGATCATCATGTAGAAGTTGTTTTTGATCGTGAAGCCTGGGAGGCAGCTGCTATCACTGCTCACCCTTTAATTAACACCAGTACACTGGTGATATCACATGCTGATCTTGTCAGCTTTCTGTTATTAAGTGGCCACAAGCCCAGGCTGATTGAACTGAATGAAAAGGTTTCCTGACATTTATTTCGTTTGTTGCTACGCTTCACAAGTTATGATATCTCGGCCAAAGAAAACTCTTTGGAGCTCGCGATTTTTTTTACGAGGTTAGTTTCTCTGCACCGGTTGATTAAGCCTGCTAAAAGAAAGCATCAATTAAGTTACTCTTGAATTTTACCAACCAGTTTCAATTCTCACCTCAAATAGCGCAGAAAATTAATAAGTACGGCCACTAGTTCTGACAATTGATTGATTTCTATTTTAGAAATGTATAATATAGATCACAGATATTTATAACGCTTCAACCCTGCTCGCAACCCATGATATTAGAGGAATTATATGGCACAACCAACCTGGATCGGACAAACGCTTAATGGCCGTTATTACATTGAGGAATTACTCGGGCAAGGGGGTATGTCTGCAGTTTATAAGGCCTCAGATCCCAACTTAAAGCGCGTGGTGGCGATCAAGTTGATCCATCCACACCTGGCGGGTGATCCATCATTCGTCCAGCGTTTCAAGGAGGAAGCCACGGCTGTGGCTTCTCTGCGGCATCCTAATATTGTTCAGGTCTATGATTTTAATTCTGACCAGGATGTTTCTTACATGGTGCTTGAATTTATTCCAGGAGAGACATTACAGGATAATCTCAAGCGTCTTTCCGGGCAGAAACGCAACATGGATGTAAGCCAGGCTGTCAAGATCACAATTGAAATATGCGATGCGCTCAACTATGCTCACCAACGCGGTATGATTCATCGTGACATCAAACCCGCCAATATCATGCTGGATGTATATGGTCATGCTATTTTGATGGATTTCGGAATTGTGAAGATAGTAGGTGGCACCCAGCATACGGCCACCGGAGCTGTGATGGGAACAGCGCGCTATATGTCACCCGAATTGATCCGCTCGGAATCAGCCGACCAGCGTTCCGATATTTACTCATTGGGGGTAACCCTTTATGAGATGTTAAGTGGCAAAACACCGTTTGAAGCTGATTCTGCCATGACATTGATGATGATGCACCTTAACGATCCTGTACCTGATCCGCGTAAACTACGCCAGGACTTACCGCCGGCATTGGTAACCATCCTCAATCGTAGCCTGGCAAAGGATCGCAATCAACGCTATGCCAGCGCCGCCGCAATGGCCAGCGATTTAAAACAGGTGCTTTCCAATTTACAAACCGATCAAAATGTCAGCCCGCAACCGGTAACAGTGCTTCCGGATGAGCGTACACAAACATATCACCCAAATCAGGACACTGCTACACTTTACCAGCAAGCTGCGCATAATCCCAGCCCACCGGGTGGTTATAGCGCGCCGATTCCGAGACCGACTCCGACGATGGATTATTCTCAACCCTATGTTGCGCCGGAGAAAAAAAGAATGGCGGGCGGCTGGTGGTTTGCAATTGGCGGGGTGGCATTATTGTTCCTGGTTGGGTTGGTCATGGCATCTTATTTGCTCATCCTTCGCCCCTTGTTAGGCAATAACGGCGCAAAACCTACCCCATTAGCCGGTGTTATTTCACAGGGAGATGTGACGCCAGATCTTGGTGCAGCCATATCCTTGGCTACGCCGACGCGGACAGCCATATCAAGTTTTTCAGCAACATTGACAGCCAATGCATTATTTCCACCTACGCAGGTGATGACTGCGGCTTCTGTGGTGACAGATACACCCAGTCCGACTGCCACAGCTACCATGCCACCATTATATGTTCGCATCAATTCCATCACCTTGAGCGCGGGGTATACCTATGTAGTCGACTATGAGACCTTTGGGTACACCGAGAAGCTGCCCGGCATGCATGTTCATTTCTTTTTCAACACCGTACCGCCGGATCAGGCTGGGATGCCCGGTAATGGTCCTTGGGTACTGTATGGAGGCCCGCGTCCATTTACGCGCTACACAATTTCGGATCGGCCTGCGAAAGCTGATCAAATCTGTGCCCTGGTAGCGAACGCAGACCATACTGTCATCCCTGAGAGCGGAAATTGTATGGCTTTGCCCTGAACTTGTTTTACAATTTACGGAGTTCTCTGTGTAACTCGAATAGAAATCTGCACAACGGTTCCGCTGTAGTGAATGCAGATCGATCGATCTATTTATCGAGTAACTCAACCAAAATTGGGGTGGCATACAAGGGAATGTTATGGACGTGTTCTCCCTTGCGAAAATCCGATAGTGATATCCGGAAGACCCGCGAAGGTTGATATTTTTCAGAAAAACTGCGTAAACTTTTTGATTGAAGATTTTCGGCAGCTTTAACTTCAAGTGGAATGATTTCACCATTATATTGGAACACAAAATCTACTTCGGCAGTACCGTTCTCAGCAGACCAATAAAATGGGTTAATTTCCCGACTTGCTAATAACTCCTGGAAAACGAATTGCTCTGTCAACGATCCTTTGAATTCTTCGAATATGCGGCTTCCTTCCAGCAGGGTTTTCAAGTCAAGTTCGCTCAAAGCGCACAGTAAGCCAATATCCAGAAAGAAAAGTTTGAAGGAGTTTCCATCGATGTAAGCGCTGAGAGGAATATTTGGTTTGCTGATGCGGAGGACCTGATAAATCAATCCGCTGTCAAGCAACCACTGGAGGGCAAGCTCAAAATCGCGCGCTCTTGCTCCCTGCTTGATCAATCCATAAACGAATTTGCGGTTCTCTTTGCTTAACTGGGCTGGGATGGAATTCCAAAGCAATCGGATTCTGGGAACAATTTCCAAAGGCGCATGTTTAGAAAAATCCTGAATATAAGCTTGTAATAATTGGCTTTGAACCTGGCGCACCTTCATAAAATCGTTGGTAAGCGTATAGGTCTTTACAACCTCAGGCATTCCACCACAGAAATAATACTTCTTTAAAAGGTCAATGTATTTTGATTTGAAAGCAGTAATTAATTCGAAATCCTGCTGGTAAAGCAGACTCAATAAATCGTCATTACCAGTTGCAGATAAAAACTCTGAGAAATTTAAAGGATAAAGATCGAGAAATTGAACAGAGCCGACCGGAAACGAGGAAGCGGGGTGCAAAGCAACTCCCAACAAACTTCCGGCGGCGAGTATGTGGTAGTCAGGTAGTTGCTCAAAGAAATATTTCAATGAGTTTATTGCATTCGGAACATTTTGGATCTCATCAAAAATTATCAAAGTTTCGGAATCAATTGGAACGCCGGCTTCAATTTGTAGGCCGGTCAGTATGCGTTGAAGGTCAAAATCATGCTCATAGAGGTTAACCATCCGGGTATTATTATCAAAATTAAGGTAAGCCACTTTCTCAAAGTACAGCGCGCCAAATTGTTTCATTATCCAGGTTTTACCGACCTGACGTGCCCCGCGGATGATCAAAGGTTTGCGATAAGGGTCATCCTTCCAGGCAATTAGCTTTTCAAGAATTAGTCTCTTCATTACTCGATGCTCCTGATTCAGATTATAGCGCCAAACACACAAAAGTCAAAGGTCTTTTCGTGATCAGATTCACAAAAGACAAAAGACTTTATGTGTTCCCTCGCACAAAAACCTAAAGACTTTCTGTTTAGATTTGCACAAAGTACGAATGTCTTTTTGCAAATCGTACTTTAATCCTTCTCAGCCACTCCTTTGCCTTCCTGGAGCAACGAGATTCCACTACCCAGACGCCTCCAGGCAGGTGGATCAACTTGATCCAATGCGGCATAACCAATGCCAGCCTGCTCCAACTGGGGCAGTAACCCGGCAAGTCGCCTGTGAAAATGATCATATCCGGGCCGGCTATTACCCAACCAGGCACTTTCCGCGATGGCGAGCAGGCGGGGAAAGAGTTGCCAATCCAAGCGAGCGCGAGTAGGAACAAATTCAGTCCAGAGAGGCGCTTCGATCCCAAGAATACTGGCGGTGTGAGATTTAAGATCGCCAAATAAAGGATCGAAGATATAGACCTTTTCAAGACTGCTATGCGTGTAGGTATGATCAAGATAGTAGGCGTTATAATTGGAGAGGATGATGCGTCGTCCGGTTTTGGCATGGTCAATTAATTCGGTTTTATTTCCCAGCCAGAATTGAATAATAATGTCCGCGTCCAGGTCTTCGGACAACACTTCGTTCCAAGCGATCATGGTACGCCCTTGAGATTGCAGGAAGCGATTAAGGTGATTGGCGAGATAGGTTTGCAGTTGTTCAACTTTGGCATAACCCAACTGGCGCGTGAGTTCCTGGCAGCGGGGGCAGCGATGCCAGCGCTTCTTGGGGGCTTCATCACCACCGCTATGGAAATATGGCCCCGGAAAAATATCCAAAAGCTCGCCATAGAGCTGCTCGAGAAAATCGAGGGTCGATTTTTGGCCGACACACAGAATGTCACTGTGAATGCCCCAGTAAGGCTGCACCACGTAATCACGATCGCGACAGCCTAGCTCTGGATAGGCAGCCAGGATGGCACTGCTGTGACCGGGAACATCAATTTCCGGCACCACAGTGATATGGCGATCAGCAGCATACTCCACCAGTTCACTGATTTCGGCCTGCGTATAAAAACCCTGGTGCGACTGCATGTTGACTTTTCGACTGAGCATTCCACCGCGTTGCGTGGCAGGGCGATACGAGCCAATCTCTGTCAATAACGGAAAGCGCTTGCTCTCCACGCGAAAGCCCTGATCATCGCTGAGGTGCCAGTGAAACACATTCATCTTTAAATAGGACATCCAATCCAGGATCATTTTGACAGTTTCGGCGCCCTGAAAATGACGGGCTTCATCCAGCATGAATCCGCGCCACTCGTAGTTGGGTTGGTCGAGAATCCGCATACATTCAATTTGCAACGGCAGATGGCCTGCGTCGCTGCCTGCCCGCATGAGTTGCACGAGAGTCTGCAAACCGGCGAACATGCTGCTGCGTTCACGGGCGGCCAGATGGATCTGGGATGGGGTGATATCTAATTGGTAGCTGCCGGAAGAAAGCTCTTCGCTTTCCGTTTGACGCAGGAATAGACAGGCTTCTTCCTTAATATAGGTTATCTCTGTTGCGATCAGAGAAGCAACCTGGCGGCGAAATACGCTCATCTCGTTTTGGAAATAAGGATGGTAAAAGATTTCCAGACTGTCAATCAGTTCCAGGCTGCCGGGTTGGCGCTGGATTGAATGCGGGTAGGGGATAAGAGGCAAAGGTCTTTTTTCCATGATTCCTTCTGTTGGTTGCGATGCTTAATCATGCTTCAATATCCAGCTTTTTGCAAGTATAGGCTGGCCATCATCCCCTTAAAAACACTCCTCAACCCTGTTTTATTTAAGAAATACAACGAAAACTTTCAAATGACGCGATATTAAAAAAAATGGTCAATTTGAAATTTAGATTGTGGCCTAACTTCTTAACGGTTTGCAGCTTACTTTCTTTATGTTACTTTTCGTTCCATTTTGCGTTTAACCTATGAGTGTAATAAGATTAAGTCAGAGATTAAGAGGAGTGTGATGGAAAAACCACTCGAGCGAGAAGAAGAAATTTCGCCCTCAGCGGTAGATCAGGAAGCGCAGCAAGTGGAGGCTGCTCGCAGCGACCCACAGGCGTTTGGAAAACTCTATGATCGCTATGCACGTTCTATTTTTCGGTATTTATTGAGCCGGGTTGGCAATCTCCAGGTTGCGCAAGATCTAACCTCGCAGACCTTTATCAAAGCGCTGGAAGCATTACCGGCATATCGTCAAAGGGGTTATTTTTCCGCCTGGCTTTTTTCGATTGCGCGCAACCAATCTGTGGATTATTTTCGCCGGAATAAACGCTGGCCTGCCATAATATCCGAAGAGGCGATTGATCCGCAAACAGATCCATTAAGCCGGGTGATCATGACAGAAAGACAACAGAAATTGAAAGCGCTGATCGCTGCTCTGCCTGAGCAAGACGAGGAACTGTTGCGGCTCCGCTATGTATCGGAGCTTTCCTTTGCTGAAATGGCACAGGTACTCAGGATCAGAGAAGCTGCTGCCAAGCAGCGTGTTTACCGATTAATCAATCGATTGCAGAATGAGATGGAGGATTAAAGTGGACATTCAAATCCAGAAAAAAGATTCATTTGAAGAGGAGATTCGAAATGTCATGCGGGGGACGGAAAATGGCGAGCTTTTCTTAAAGGATCTGCGGGGGCGTTTGTTAACCTACCCTGCCCGCGATCGGATGCCTCGCGTGCGTTTTCATGCGCGTTTGGTGAGTGTGAGCGCAGTCATCTTGATCGTGTTTATTGCTGTCATTTTGTGGATGGGACCGGGTCGGGTTTATGCCGGACTGCAGAATCTTATTGGCTACATACCGGGGGTGGGCTTTGTTAATACAGATAATGGCTGGGGTTTGAAGGAAACAGTCAGCCAATCTCGGGGGCAAGAGCAATTTGAAGTGCAACAACTGTTCACCTCCAACGAAGAAACATTCCTCGTAATTCATCTGACCGGTTTCTCTGCTTATCAGGAGATTGGTTTGGACCAGGGAATTGCTTTGCGTCTTGCCAATGGAGCCGAACTTCATCCCAACGGGAAGATGGTAGAGGTCACTTCCTTACCTGGTGAATATTGGGGTATCTTCCAATTTCATAGTCTGCCAAATGCTGCAAGTTCGTTGAGTGTCGTTTGGGACCCATCTGGAATGAAGTCCGATACACAAACACCTGCCTGGGAGGTGCCTGTCAGACTCTATCCGCTTTCCGAAGCAGAAATGGCAGCCTTACTACCCAAAGCTTATTCTCCGCAGGGTGCCAGTGCGATGCAAAATGACATCACCTTAATCGTAGAGCAAGTCTCTCAAAGCCTTAAAGATACCGCACTTAAGATCAGAATGAACTTCCCTTCCGCTTTTTTCCCGATTTACTTCAACGATTTTGTTTTACAGGATGATCAAGGCAGAATATATCAGCAAATTGAACGCGGTATTCATTTCGAAGACCAGGGTCAACGGATATTAGAAATTGATCCGACGGGCGCTGCAAGTGAGACCTATCAATCCTATAGCAGCACTTATGATTTCATGCCAGTGGATGTTTCCGCTCGCACGCTTACTTTTCAGGTCAATGCGTTAACCCTGCGAGCGGAATTGAAGCAGGTTTTCAAAATTGATCTGGGTGAAATGCCACAGATTGGAGATCACTGGGAAATTAACCAACGCATAACAGCCGGTGACCTGGCATTTGAAGTCCAGCAAGCGCGCCTGGTGCCGCTGAAATGGGAAGGGCAAAATCTGGCGGGGTTGGTACTCGATCTTAAGATATTGGACCCCGAAAACGTGCAAATTAATCAACTCTGGTTAAACACATTGGATGAGGAAGCAGGAGTTTATCAGGAAGAGACCCGCACCTGGCTTTCGGGTTGGCCAGCAGATGCACTCCCAAATGGCAAAATTGATCTTACCCTGAGTAGCATTGAACTGGTCCTAAAAAGCAACTGGGAAATGACCTGGGTAGTTGGAGAATAAAGGCAGAAGACCGTCCTAATTTTACGAGTAGGTTGGGCATGTCCGACGAGAGAGTATGAAAGATGCAACTTTAGAGTGTAAATAGGCGTTATTGATAGCCTGCTGAGTGAACTTGCATGCTGGTAATTTTCCCGTTTGACTTGCCCAACCTACAACTTGGAGCTTTGTACCACTAGCTCGAATGCATTCGGGTTGTCCATCTTTCCTTTTCACCTTTTCACGGATCAGGACTATAATTGCTCGTTATGTTTCGAAGCAATCCATGTCTTAATTGTGGTGCCTGCTGCGCATTCTTCCGCGTTTCTTTCTATTGGCAAGAGAGCGAAAATGAATTGGGTGGGCCGGTCCCTCAGGAAATGACCGAGGATATTTCACCTTATGTGCGTGCCATGAAAGGTACCAACCAGGCTCATCCGCGTTGCGTGGCCTTACGAGGCCAGGTTCATGAAAAGGTGCAGTGCGCCATCTACGCACAACGCTCATCAACCTGTGCTGATTTCGGCGTGCATTGGACTTCTGATGGCGGTTTTTATCAGGATTATTCTGATCTTGAACGCTGCAATAAAGCTCGCAGTGCCTGGCATCTGAGGCCTTTGTTTATGCAGGTGCCTCGTGTTCAGATTCAGCGACCGATCATGAAACACCCACGCGCACATGGACATTGTGCTCATGCAGCTCTACGGCTGCATCGTTCACATCATAATAATCCTGCCAGGAATCAGTAACGGGGTCAGACAACAGGCTTTGATTTTATCCTTATTTCGAGTATGATAGGGCAATTCAATCATTCCAAAGGAAGATAGGTTATTAATGGAACCTCAACGAATCGTCATCAAGCTTGGCAGCTCAACTTTGACCCAGGGAAAATCCGATCTCGCGGTAGAGCATATGCTTGAAATTGTGCGTGTGGTTGCCCGTTTACACCTGCAAGGTCACCAGGTAATGGTGGTTAGCTCCGGAGCAATCACCGTGGGAAGGTCAATGCTGGGCGATCCGATCCTGCCTAAGCATATGCCGGCCAAGCAAATGCTGGCAGCGGTCGGCCAATCCCGCTTGATGGAGCTTTACTCGCAGCTATTTGGGTTTTATCATATCGCCGTGGGGCAGGTTTTGTTAACACGCGAAGACCTTTCATCCCGCCGGCGCTACCTGAACGCACGCAATACCCTGGAAGCTCTGATTCAATACCGGGTAATCCCGATTATTAACGAAAATGACACGGTCAGCACTGAAGAAATTCGCCTGGGTGACAATGATAACCTCTCGGCACTGGTGGCAAATGTAATTGAAGCCGATCTGTTGATCTTGTTGACGGACCAGGATGGTCTTTTTACGGCTGATCCGCGCAATGATCCGGCCGCCAGGTTGGTAAGTGAAATCAACAGCGCTGAAATTGATGCTCAATACTGGCAGGCAGCCGGCGGAAGCAGCAGCAATCAGGGGACCGGTGGAATGTACACGAAACTGCAAGCTGCACAGCTTGCCCGTCAATCGGGGGTGGAGGTGGTCATCATCAACGGTGCTCGCCCTGAGTTAATCGCCCAAATTGTTAATGGTCAATCAGCTGGCACACGCTTTAGCGCTTTATGTTCCAAGCTGGAAAGCCGTAAACGCTATATGCTGGCCGAGGCTCGCAATAGTGATGCGGCCGTTGAAATTGATTCTGGCGCAGTCACTGCACTGCACAGTGGAAAGAGCCTGTTACCCGTGGGCATCAAGTCAATTTCTGGTGAGTTTCAGCGTGGAGATATTATCCACATTCGCGATCTGCAACACAAGGATATTGCGCTCGGCATGGTTAATTATGGTTCAGCCGACCTTTCGCGTCTGGTTGGGTTACAATCTCAAGAGATTGAGCAAACACTCGGGTATACCTATGGAGTTGAGGTATTGCATCACAATAACCTCTTGTTTGTGTGAAGGAGTGGTGATGATAGAACTTGAATTAATGGGGAAAAATGCACGCCGGGCTGCCAGGCTCATGGCAGCCGTACCGGACTCACAAAGGAACTTGTTTTTGACAGGATTAGCCAGTGCATTGAAAGAAAGGGCAGAGGAGATCCTTGTGGCAAACCGGCAAGATATTGAATTCGGTCGAAGGGCTGGTTTGGATGATGCCTTGATTGATCGATTGGCGTTGAACCCCAGCCACATTGCAGCCATGACAGCTGATCTGAAAACTCTGGCAGCCATGCCGGACCCGATTGGCAAGATAATTGATGAGCGGGTTGCCGCTAACGGTATTCATGCCAGTCGTGTTCGGGTTCCGTTGGGTGTCATTGCGGTTATTTATGAAGCACGGCCGAATGTGACAGTTGATATCAGCGCATTAGGGTTAAAATCGGGCAATGTTGTCATTTTACGGGGCGGCAAGGAAACCATCACCACCAATCTGTGTCTGGTAAACATCATCCATAGTGTTTTAAAAGCATGCGATCTACCGGCGGATGCAGTCCAATTTATAGATGATGCCGATCGTGCCCTGGTAACCCAATTGGTGAAAATGGATAAATTTGTGGATATGCTTATTCCTCGTGGTGGAAATAATTTGCAACAATTCTGCAAGCAGGAAGCCACCATGCCGGTCATGCTGGGCGGTATCGGCATCTGTCATTTGTATGTTGACGCCAGTGCCGATCCGGAGCGCGCCCTGGCAGTCATTCAAAATGCCAAAGTTCAGCGACCAACCGTCTGTAACGCACTGGATACTTTGCTGGTGAATCAAGAAATCGCTGCCGATTTTATACCTCGAGTGGCGGCATCTCTGTATTCAGATGGCGTTTCCCTGCGCTTGGATCCATCCAGTCAGCCTTTCCTGGCGCTTGATGCTGAAAAAGGAATTCTACCAGCCCAGGAAAATGATTTCGATACAGAATGGCTTTCATTGGTGCTGGGCATTAAAGTCGTTCCGGATTTAGAGACAGCAATCGAGCATATCTGGCAGCATAGCACCTTTCATTCGGATGGTATCTTAACCGAAACAAACGAGCATGCCAGACAATTTGTTACGCAAGTGGATTCGGCTGTGGTGTACGTTAATGCCAGTACCCGTTTCAGTGACGGCTCCCAGCTTGGTCTGGGTGGCGAGGTGGCAGTATCAACTCAGCGTTTGCATGCACGCGGTCCAATCGGTTTGGAGGGGCTGACGACCTATAAATGGGTTGTTCACGGAGACTATACAGTCAGGAGCTGACAGCCGTCCTCTTAATCCATCAAATTAAGCATGTCCGCATCGGAGAGAACGCCATTTTCATTCAGCATCTCTAGAAAGGAATTGACGATTTGAGGGTCAAAATGCTTTCCACTTTGTGCGAGGATATGGCGCGCGGCAGTCACAGGACTGAGGGCAGTGCGGTAAGGGCGATCATTCGTAAGTGCATCCCAGACATCTACAATTGCAAAAATGCGGGCCTCGATCGGGATTGAGCCACCACTCAAGCCCTGTGGGTATCCAGAGCCATCCCATTTTTCATGATGAAAGTAGGGTATGGTCAGAGCTGGGGCCAAAAAAGTGATTGGTTCGAGCAGGTTGCGAGCGGTCAAAGGGTGCTGGCGCATAATCTGCCACTCTTCCGGGGTCAGATCGCCTTCCTTTAATAAGATTGTATCCGGAACAACCAGTTTACCGATATCATGCAACAAACTGCCACGCCGCATGTGTGTTAATTGCTCTTCGCTAAGTCCCAGCCTTTGGCCCATAGCGATGGTTAAGGCGGTTACACGCTGGGTGTGGTTTTCGGTCTCATGATCACGCATGTCAAGCGCGCGTGACCACCCTTCGAGAGTCTCTTCATACGATCTGGTTAGATCTAAATTGGATTTCTGCAAATTGAGTACCAGATTGACACGATCAATAGCAACAGCTGTTTGACGCGCGAGCGCTTCAAAAAACTGAGTGGTTTCGCGATTCCAATCAATTTCCCGGCGGGCATAAAGCTCAACAATCCCCAATTTTTCTTCCTGGCTGATCAAAGGTGAAACAGCATAACTGATGAAGCTCGCATTATGAATGGGGTGGTGGCGTGGGTAATTGCGTTCACTGTGGATACCGGTTTTTGTGTTTTGAATGACCAGCATGGTATCACAACCGGCAACATAGTTAAAGGCCTCATTTAAGTAGGCAGGTTCAGTTTCATTCAATCCGATTTGTTGATAAATGTCAATGGTTCGTCGCTCATGGTTCAATACTGTGATTGCGGCCGCATCGACCCCTAAATTGTCAATGAATTCTTTTAATAAAAGTTTGATCAAATTCTGGATGTCGAAGTTGGTGAGGATTGAATCGTCGATCTTGCGCATTGATGAGAGCCGGCGAATCTGGGTTACATTATTATGTAAAAGATCAGCAACAAAAAATGCCTGACTGGTAATATCCGCTACTGCCTGTAAGAGGTGCAAATCTGAACGCTCAACCGGGTTTTCGCGCGCAAACCCAATCAGTCCTATCGCGACCTCGCGGGCGATTAATGGTGAGACTGCATACTGTTTGAGAGATTGGCCGGCAAATGTCAGCTGTGCTGAATGACCAAAATTGCGATATGAACTGATGCTTTGTGCCTGATGAAGTACCGGCTGCCAGATTGGATCGGAATCTGGTATGTATTGCACCAAAAGTTCTTCCGGACCTCGCCGAAAAGAGAGTTTCAGCATTTTTGTAAGCCCATCGGGCTGTCCAAAAAAAACTGATTCGGCTTGAAAGAGATCGTGTAAAAGGGTGAGAATCTTAAGCGTCAAGGTGTGCGGATCAAGAATTCCACGGATGTCTTTACTGAAAGCTGCAATCTGTTCGACCTCGTGTGCTGTTTTCCAGTGTTGTTTAAATTGGTGCAGGATGGTGTTATACAATAATAATCCTGTCACCACCACAAAGAACCACCCCTTATATGTTTGCGCATAGATATATTGCTCTGAATCCGGGATGATGCGCGCAAGAATACGATCTGAGAAAAGGATCCAAAGAGTCGCAAAAAGTACATACATACAAGTGATCGTTATGATCGGCAGATATTTCTTCAAATCAACGTTGTCAAGTTTCTTATTATTGCTCATTTAAGGCACTTACATAAACCAAAGAGAGTAGAAGATCGCAGCCTTTTGAAGAACCTGATGAAGTAAAATTGTCATTTGCATTGACATTTCAGCAGGTTCCGAAAAATTGACTTCTACCCGGGTAAAATTGCATAATTATCGCTTTGCCATTATAGCGGACAAAAGCTTTCGAGGAAATTGATTGTAGCGGATGCTTTTGTCAGACGTAATTCTCGATTATGCGCAGTACGTCAGCATCATCCTGGGGCGGTTCAACCTTGTCGATCAGATGCCAGGTTTCAATGTGTATAACGGATTGACCGGGGTTAACATCTGCGATTGGGCCGAGTGTTTCTAATTCAACCATCTTGTCGTTCAAGAAAACTTCAATGGAAGCGCCACGATCCGGGTATGTTTTTCCCGGAGCCACAGTTGATCGCTTTAGAAAAAGCTGGTTATGGTTGGCATAGCCCAGCCAACCAAGATTTGCAGCCATGCCATACTTAAGCGGTTGAGCAAGTTGCGGATCGTGCTGGATCCGTATATATTGATTGCCCCAGCACCAGCGCGGGTCGGAGAGATTCGTATACGCCCATAACACCAGGCTGCCCGTGGGAAGAAGATTCTCACTGTGTTCACCACGCGGCGGGAGAGGCATAATCCCCATACCTCCAGGAGCCATTTGAGTCAGAGCCCAGGCAGCAAAATGAAGCGGCTTATCGCTGGTATTGGCCAGTGTGTGTGTGATGGTTACTTGTGCCAGAAGCGGATCCATGGCAATTTTCATAGTCTTGGTGAGCGGTTGTTTTCCACGGGCTGGTTGCCGAAAGGTGACTATACGTCCTTCCTGCTGCCACTCAACAGGATCATTATCGGGTAGATAGGTAATGTCGGGGTCTTCCGGGGCTGACCACAGACGATGACCGCCATAACTATGGTATTTGTCTGTCTGTTTGGATTCAATATCCGCCGCGTGCACAAAGAATTGATTTGCTCCACCAGGGGTGCCGAAAAAGAGAATACGTGGCCCAAAATCAAGGCTGACGAGCAACTCGACAACCTTGCTGGCGACACGTACTACGTTGGAATTATTTAAGAATTGAGCTTGAGAAATTTCGACCATTTAAATTACCTCTAAGTCAGGATAATTTTATTCTAGCAGATTTTTTCAGTGAATGCTTAAAAAATATAGGCTGCTTTACGTGCTAAGCGCTCATAGGACACAGCAAATACTAATCCACTTTAGGCTGACTTTTCGCTCTTAATAAAAAAGCCGGATGATATTAAGAATACCACCCAGCCACTGTACTGAATACCAACTTATTTGTATCTTTTCAATAAAACGGGGTTGAGGAGTGTTTTTAGACGGGCGATCGCCCGTCTAAAAACACTCTGCCCCTAATTTTTGAAATGATACACTTATTTCATATATTTTTGTAAAGCCTGCAGAAAGCTGTTGGCCACTAACTGTGTCGATTGTTGGCGATAAGGAGCATCACCCATTCCGCTGGCGGCCGTGAATGCTGCTACCAGAGAATTGATTGTGTTCGCTCCGTTTTGTTTGGATTGCATAAAGGCCATACCGGCTGTTAGCAAGTCTCCCAGATCGAGACCGTCCTGCAAGCCGCCGGTCTGTTGAGCGGATTGACTCTGTCCGAAACCAGACAGTAACGAGCCTAGCAAATTTCCTCCAGCAGCAGGTTGGCTGCCTTGAGTACCTGGCGAGCTTTGCGAGCCAAGCAAGGACCCAAGCAGATCACCAAACTGGCCTCCAGTAGTTGGAGAAGTAGAGGCTGCTGCACCTACCGGCTGGCCTGCGCTTAAAAGCGATTGCAGCACTTGCATGGCCATGTGTGGATTGACGCGATCACCTTCAATTTGTTGGGCGGCCTGTTGCAATCCCTGTGCATACAGCTTACTGGAAGAACTGTTGGCTTTTTGACTGAGTACATCAGCGGCTTTCGCCAGAGCTTGGCCCTGACCTTGCTCCTGGTTGGCCTTCATCACTTTGGTAATAGTCGCGAAGGTCTGGACCATATTAGTGCCATGGTCGTGATTATAACTATCGGCCTCGTTGATTGCCTCTTTATTCTGTCGTAGTGCTTTTGAGACAGCTGAAAAGACTGACGCCAGATCAACATTAGCGCTTTCCATTAATTGTCTTTCTTTTCCAATTCGGCTGGAAGGGGTGGAATTACGATTTCCGTACCGGTTTTGATATTATTGGGGTGATTGCCAATGATGTCTTTATTGTACTCATAGATCAAGCGCCAGTAAGGTTCCTTGATTGAGCCGTAATGCTTGAATGCCAGGCTGGCATATGTATCTTCATTGGTCCAGGTATGCTTAATATATTTGGCTGCCTCAGCGGCTTCGTCGGCTTGCTTTTGCTTGAATTCTGATGCTCTTTGAGCTTGTTTTTCAGCAAATTCGCCCTGGATTCGTTGCTGCGTGGCATTCGCTTTTTGCGCAGCCAGTTTCGCTTGTTCGGCAGCTTCCGCAGCAGCTTTTTCATTAGCGGCTACACGAGCCCGTTCAGCAGAGCGTGCTTCTGCTTCTTTCTGCATTTTTTCTGTGGCTGCCTGTGCTTTGGCGACTGCCTCTTTGCGAGCAGCTTCAACCTTAGCTTCTTCAGCAGCCTTTTCATCACGATTGCTGAATGCGTCACCGATTTTATCGAAAATATTTTTTTTGTCAGCCATAATTCCTCCGATTGTTAATTTTGCTTTATTTTTGTTGAAGTTGCGTTCGTTTGTTCACCGCGTGAAGTTACGCGCTTCTTCCCCTTTAATCATACAGTAAAGGTGTGTACAAGTCAACAAAGCGCCTCATCTCGAGACGAGAACTTTCTATGGGTGTATTCAAGCATAAACTGTTAACTACTCTCTTCGTAACAGATCAGGATGGGGAATGGACAAGAATTGATAATCACAATATCCATTGGCAGTCTTAATTGAATGAAACCTTGTTTGGTGCTCGTCAATGGTAATTTGGGACAATAAATCAATGCTCGGACGGACTGTCAATCTTATTTTGAAACCAACTGCCTAGCCGAGATTCGAGTTGTTAATGCCCCATATTCAAATGTATTGGGCCGGAAGGATTGGGTAGATTGGATATAGAATTTTATTCACATGCCAACCTGACGTATACTTATGGCATGCAAAAAAGAAACTTGATTCCCATCTCCATACTCCTACTTTTAGCAGCCTGCAGCGGACCAACCTCTTCGGAAATGTTTCAAGTAGATGATGAAGGACAGAAGTCGACTTTAGCAACTGCAGGTCCAAGCATAACTGCGACCCTGACTGCTACAGCCACTCTGACGAGCACTGCGACACAAACCGGTACTCCTACACCGACCAAAACAGCAACTGCCACTCCAATGATTATTGCTGCCGTGGCGGATGTGGCCATTTGTGGGCAAAAAGGTGATGATCAGACGGCTGCTTTGATCGCTGATTGGGGCGTATCTGAGATATTAATTGCTGGGGATTTATCCAACGAGGATGGCACGCTTGCACAGTATCAAAAATGTTACCAACCCTCCTGGGGAGTGTATCAAGAGATTGTTCACCCAGTGCCGGGCAATCACGATTACAAGAGCAATCCCTTCGAAAATTATTATCTCTATTTTGGTCAGGCTGCCGGTAAACCCGGGCAGGGCTATTATTCTTTCGATGCTGGAAACTGGCACATCATCGGCCTCAATTCCAATTGCGGGGCGATCGCCTGCGGACCTTCCTCCGATCAGGTCGCGTGGCTGAAGCAAGACCTGGCTAATTCCCATAAAGCCTGCAGCATTGCTTTTTGGCATGTTCCTCGCTGGAATTCAGGGCCGGCCAGGAATGCAGACTGGCTTTATTCGTTCTGGGATGTACTTTATGAGGCTGGTGTGGATATTGTTATTAATGGACATGATCATCATTATGAGCGCACAGCTAAGGTTGACCCTAAGGGCTTACCGGATGAGCTTAATGGCATCCGCGAGTTTATTGTTGGCACCGGCGGTGCCGGTCACTATTATCAAGATGTGCCTTTCGAATTTAGTGAAAAAACAGTGTATGGGCAATTTGGCGTGTTGAAGTTGGTGTTGGGTCAGAATGATTACCAGTGGCAATTCGTAAATGTCGATGGCGAAGTGTTGGATGAAGGGCTTGATAGTTGCCATTGAAGTTGAAGCGAATGGTAAAGAACAGTTTATCGCTCATCACTCATCGCTGATCCGAGCAGGGCAAACATAGCTTCGCGGGGACGAAAAACGGCTCTCCTCGGATTAAGATCGTGTGTGAACTTTACCTCTGAGCCTTCTTTCGCGTGACGGGTTTGTAAACTGACCCAAGCCTGGTTTCTAGTCTCCGGTCTCCGGTCTCCGGTCTTCTCTCTCCTACGCGCAGCTTGCTAGCTACTTCTCTTTCCCCGCAGCACGTCCAACGCCGGGGAGGCGGCACCAATCTGGGCCATAGCGATCGAGAGCAGGAAAATGCTTAAAAGGATGGAAGCAGTCCACATAATCACGTTCAAATTCTTACGCAGTCGAGCGGACATGCTTTGTAACTCGTCAATTTTATCTTGTGAATTACTGATCACTACACGGGCAGAAACCAGGCTGATCTGAATCTCATCCAGGCTGGAGGAAATCGACGATACCTGATCTTTAAGCGTAACCAGATTGCTGCTGCTATTATCCAAATTGGTCGAGATATTTTCCAATGAGGCAGGTAAGGCTTCCATACTGTCGGCTATGTCCTCCAACGCGAGGTTAAGCGGCACTTTTGGATTGTACTGAAATGGGGAATATGGAATCTGGGATAAGCCATACAACAAGGAGTCAATCACTTTGGCGGAACTTCGGGCGGCAATCACGGATAGGCGCGTGTTGAGGAGCGTATCCTTGAGATCGGTATGGAAAAGCCCGGCAAATGTATCGGCCAGACGACCGGTATCTTCGATTGATTTGGCGATCGTGTCGGTCGTATCTTTCAATTTGGTCAGGCTGGAATCAGCCGTAACCAAAACATTGTCGACAATTTCCAGACCGTCCTCGCTGGTTGCTAAAATTCCATCTGATAGATTGAGAACATGGATAAAACCATTGGTAACCGGTACGCGCAATCGCCAGACCTGTACCAGGCAGAAAAGCGAGAAGAGAATACCAAGAATTGAAATGCCAATCACAAACAATGCAGTAAATTTTCGAAAGAAACTCATGTTAAAATCCCTTCGTTGACATAGGAAAGCAACTCATCGACGCTCAATCCTTTAATGCCAAGTTTTTCGATTGTACGCCCTTTACGCCAGTAATCGGTTTTATGAATGATGCAGCCCAGGCGGATGATTGCATCAATGCCGCGCACAGAAACACCATAATACTCTCCGAAGGAGGCAATCGGCACCAGACTCATCGGTATGTCTTCAAATAAATAGCGATGTTTGAGGGTGGGCGGTGCTTTGATGCCATAATAACCCGGCTGGTTCTGAATGGCTTCGTAAAGGTTTTCACCGGTGGTGGCATAGGCCAGTTGCAGCCATTCCAGCGCGGTGTGAGCGCGGATGCCTAAAGACGAGGCGACAGTGACACGTTCGCGGTCGAGGGCCTCGAGCATGGTGGCGACCGAAGGAGTGACGCCGTCAATGTAAAACTGATAATCACCATGGGTGGATTCGATCCAGCCCGTATTCAGGATGGTTAATGCAGGGTGAAAGATGGCACCCATATTATTCAATCCGGTCTGTAGTACGTTGCCGCCGTTGATATAGAGGGGATAAGCCGTATGAATTTTCTCAAGCACCATCGGTGTGCGGGTAGCAGGTAATGCAGCCAAGGGCACCGATTCTTTGATCCGGAAAATGCGTGCCTGTGCCGGGCCATCCGCACGAGAGGCATAAATAAATGTTTCCGCCTCAGAAATGGTGACATCTGCACGACAGCCTTCATCTCTTAGCACTTTGGCGAACTCAATTGCGCCACAGGTTCTTCCCGGATGAAGAACAACAATTTGCCCATCTTGTAAAAATGGGGCACTCAATCTGGCTATATCGGCATGTGCAGTCGAGGGCACTACCACCATAATCATCTCTGCATTCTGAATGGCCGTGGCGATATTCGAGGTCACACATTCAAGTTTTCCAAAACCATGAAGATCCCCGGTATTACTTTCCAAATTGATACCACCCAATTCTTCTATGGCGGCGATATTTAAATGAGTGCGATTGTACAATGTGGTTGGGAAGCCCATTAAGCCCAGATGGGCAGCCATGGCTTTACCGCCATGACCAGCTCCGCTGACAGTAAAGCGGGTATTTTTTTTCATTCCGATGCTCCTTTTATAATTAAACTCCGCAAACGTTCTGCTTCTCCAATTGGATTCCCATGAATATCGCACGCCTGACTGGCACCCGAGATGATACGAGTCCTGATTTCTCCACGGGCAAATCGGTTGTTTTTTAACTGAGGTGCGTCCAGAATTCCACTGGTAACCGCCCGGGCCAAAATGGTTGGGTCAGTCAATGGGTCGGGATGACTGACAGGTGCCAAAGCACGGATTGCATCGAGCGTAAGGAGGGCTTCGTTCACCAGAAAGTCCACTTGGGCCTGCACCAGCGGGTCAGCTGTCATATCAGCCATATCATTTAAAGCAATCTCGATTGAACGGCGAGCCATCTCGGCAGCCTGGATCACATCGTTCGCGGTGGCAGCGTGGTGAGCTTCTGTGTGGCCGACAATATGGACGATATCCGGCTTTAAGGCCATCTGCATATAAATACTGGTGGCCAAATGCGCTCGTGCAGCTCCATCAGCCAGAGGATAACTTAACAATCCAGTGCGGGTTTGGCGATAAATGCGGAAGTCATCACTGCGTAATGGCTCTATCATGCGTAGGACTGCCAGCATTTTGGCAAGATCCATCCTGCCTGAAAGACCGGCCGGGCTGTTGAACATTAATTGAGCGATGTAATCATTCACACCAAATGCGTGAGCGTTGTAGGCAGCCAGATAGGCCGCTACGATAAATATTACATCAGAGCTATCGCGCATTCCCCAGTGGTGAGGTTCATTTAATTCGACCGGAATATTATGATGACCATACCAGGCCATCACCCGCTGATGTTCGCGGATCGACCCTTCCAGATCCCAGGGGCCGCGCCCATCCATCTGATTGAACCAAAAGAGAGGAATTGCGCACCAGGCGTTATTGATCGTTTCCACATACATTTGCGCCAATTCGATAAAATCATCAGTTCCCGAGTAAGTCCGCATCAAAGGGTAATTGCCCTGGCGGCTGGCGGCGTAAAGGCTTTTATAATCTTCTGGTGTGCGCACCGGGACACCACCAGCACCTTTGCGTTGCGGGTCCTGGCGATCAGGGTGAAAAAAATTGGCTTGCGCATCCTGGTCGATCCCTAGAGAGATGACATCCAATGCTCGTGCACGGGCAATCTCAGCAATACCGTTCATTGTGGCTTGCATGGTTGGCAGCCCGAAATGATGGCGCAACAAGGGCAGCGGAGCTTTCCACCGCAAGCGCTCCAGCATTGTCTGCGGGAAATCTTTCTGACTGGTTTTGGCGTGTAGTGGCTGGCCTTTCAGGTAAGCTAGAATTTCTTCCGTATGTTCGCTGCCATCGAAGACTTGCTCGAAGAAGGAAAGCGCGCGCGCTTTCTCGGCCACCGGCGGAGTACCCCCAAAAGCAAAATGCACTCCTTGGCTGCGTAACTCATCAGCAGCTTCAGCGAAATCACCCAGAAGACGCTGGGCTGTTTCCGGGGTCAGGCGATAGGAAATGCCCACCAGACCAGCGTGATGCTCACGGGCAGCTTGTAAGACAGATTCTATTGGGACAGCCGGGCCGAGAAAAATGGTTTCCCAACCGGCGGTTTCAGCGAGGCGTAGAAAATTGCTGATGCCGGCGACGTGCACACATTCTCCCAGGGCGGCTGCAACAACTGTTTTATTCATGGTTCCTCCAATCTGTCAAATCGGAAAGATGGCGGGAAGTGATCTTAAACAAAGCTATAAAAAATGCTTTTTATGGGTTTTCTCACGGTTGAAAATGAAAAGATATCAAACAGACTCAACCCTGTGCATTCTTTCATCAAGTATACAATAATTCAGGTGGGTTTTTACGTGGTCATTGCCAAATCCTGCCATCACTTCACAAGTTAAATTGCAATTGTAGGTTGGGCATGTTCGGCAGACAACACCCTCG